>ERZ1026878.318-NODE-318-length-38756-cov-37.438257_pt1 | contig 38756 bp, 35 predicted proteins | sample MGYA00380169_ERZ1026878 | MGnify/ENA primary metagenome ERZ1026878 (study PRJEB33269, sample SAMEA4719805) | human gut metagenome | biome: human-associated habitat; feature: organic feature; material: feces | place: Cameroon | collected 2013-10 ...
ATGAATATCATTTAAAACTGCAGCAAAGATACAAATAATCCCTCAATGAGGGATGAATTCTTCAGAAAAGTTCCCTCAATGAGGGATGAATTTAATCATTTTTATCCCTCATTGAGGGATTTTTACGCATATTATGGCGTAATTTACAAGGAATAATCATCGGAAAACACAGCAAATTACTCCCGAAATCTGCCAATTTGCGTTTGCGCAAGCAGAAAATTTGACAAATAAATGGGAAAATATGCAAAAATCATGAAGAAAAACACTAAATCGATGTAAAAGAAAACGAAAAAAGTGGAGAAATGAGGGGATGTGCTAACCCAAAACAGGGGATGCGGGGCTAAAAACAGGGGATGCGGGCACTCCAAAAAAGGGCGCATCCCCTGTGGAGACACTTTGCTAAAACCGACCAAATCCATAACTAAAAAAGTGGATGAAAACAGAAATTACTACCCTTTTTGAACAGTTATTACTACCAAAACTGCTGCCGTGCCGATTCATTTCAACATTTATATATAAACAACGCGAGAAAAATGGTATAAAGTATTAATAATTAGATGGATGCGAGAAAAATGGAGACAAAAAAGTGCACTGCATCCCCTATTTTGTTTTTTGCCCGGCATTTTGGCATGATGGAAAAAGACACTCTGACCGTTAAGAGATACTAAACTTTCGCAACAAAATTAACGTTGTTGTCTCATATAGGAGATAACATCGGTTACAAAAAAAATGCCGAACTTTGCAGGTAAATAGAAAACCAACACCGCTATGGCAAAAGATGCAGAAATAAAACAAGTGCTTTCACTGCCCGAAGACAAGAAGCAGAAACTGAGATGCATCTACAGATTTTGCCGTAGAAGGCAAGACTTTTTGGCTAAACAAATGAGAGTATACAAAATAAAGTTTCGCAACATCATGGATGAAGGTCATTTCAACTACAACGCACTGAGGCACTTGGACGAAGGAATACTCGCCCCGGAACAGATACTCCGCATAGAGCTGAGCATCATCAACATTCTGAGGAAAAGGGATGAAGAGGAGCGTATGAAACATTCATCACGTGAAAGAGTAAAGAGCCTGACAGACGAGTTCACTGAAAGTTACTATCTGTTTAAACTCAAAATGACCCGTGGTGACAACGACAAGCTCATAGAAGCCCACGCCGCATTCAGTCGGGAACAACAGAAAGGCACCCTCTACCGCAAGGCCGAAATACTGTACCAACACGAAATGAATACAAAATAATAAATCCTAAGAATCATATAAATTTATAAACAACCTAAACAATGGAAACAACCAATAACCTGCCGTCATTTTTTGCCTCGTTAAGGGTGACCAAGCACAGTCCGCTCATCAGTACCGCAGAACTGGAAAGACTCATCCTCTATGACAAGGCACTGGAAGAAAACACAAAGAGCTATCGCAAGGCGCAAAGTGTAGACACAAAAATGGCCTATAACACCAAGCGCCTTCAACCCGCCATTTGCCCCTCCATCCAGTTCAGGCGGACAGGACGAAAGCTCGAGGACTTCGGATGCGCCACGGGATGGCTCATGCTCGACTACGACCACGTCGCAGAAATCGGGCTCGACGAGAAAGTGGAGCTCGCCTCCAAGTCGCCCTACTCCATGGTGGTGTACCGCACCATCAGCGGAAAGGGACTACGCATCCTCCTACGCTACGAGCGGCCCAAAGGATGCACCCTCACCATCACCGAACTGCACCGTCTCGCCGTCGACAAAGCCATCTCCATCTACGATGACCTGCTGCACATCTCTGCCGACCAGCAGTGCAAGGACATGGTGAGGCTCTGCGGACTCGCCCACGACGCAAAAGCCTATTTCTGCTGGGACTCCAAGCCCCTCACCTTCACCCCCGACGAGGTGGACTGGTTCTATCAACACGTGGTGCTGAAGGAACAGGAGAAAGAGGAGGCAGCCGACAAAACCGTCAGGAAAAATGCCGAGAAGAACCGCAGCAAGAGCAACGCCACCAAGGCCGGTACCCCCTCCTTCGAAGCCATCATACAGCGGGTGGAGGACCATGCCAGGAACTGGCGGGTGCAGTTTCAGCCCGGCAGCCACCACGAATACTGCATGCGGTTTGCTGGATTCTGCCACAGCTACGGAGCCGACAAGGAACAGCTGCTCAACTGGATGCTGCAGCAGTATGGCAGCCAGTACGACGGCATCAAGAGCATCGTAGACTGGATGTACAAGCACCCCGCCAACTTCGGCTGCTGGCACCTCTATGCCCCCGGCGAACGATACAAGCGCACCCCCGACGTCAAGGACGTGAGGCAGTGGCTCAGCACCCGACTCGAGCTGCGCCGAAACACCATCACCGACAAGACCGAGATGCGAGGACTCGACATCCAGAACACCAGCTACTTCCGCTGGACCATCGTCGACGACCCCATCGAAAACTCCATCTTCTCGTGGATGGATCTCGACGGACTGAAGATCCCCATCAACCTGCTGGACATCGTGCTGAACAGCGACTTCGTGAGACGATACAATCCTCTGACCGAATTTCTCGAGAGCCTGCCCGAATGGAAGGAGGGCGACCCCGACTACATCGGTGAGCTGAGCCGGCGCGTGGTGGTGAAGAACTACCCCACCCACTTCCACACCCAGCAGGAGTTCACCGAGATGTTCCGCAAGTGGATCGTGGGCATGGTGGCGTGCTGGGTATCCCCGAGGGTGGTCAACGAGATGGTGCTCATCCTCGTGGGCAAGGGCGGACTCTACAAGACCTCTTTCTTCCAGTACCTGCTGCCTCCCGAGCTGCGCCAGTATTACGCCAACGACTCCACCGCCGACTACAACAACAAGGACTTCCTGGAGCTGTGTGCCAGCAAGGCTCTCATCTGTCTCGACGAGTTTGAGACACCCATGGGCAAGAACCTCAGTGCCTTCAAGAGCATCGTCACCAAGCCCACCATCACCCTGCGACGTCCCTATGCCCGCTACAGCTCACAGCTGCTTCACAACGCCTCGCTCTGCGGCACGAGCAACAACATCCACATCATCAGCGAGCAGGAGACACGCCGCTACCTCGTATGGGAGGTGGAACGCATCCAGAGTCCTCGCGAGACTCCCATCGACTACCGCCATCTCTACGCCCAGGCCTTAGCGCTGGGACAGAAGGTGATGAAGGAGAAAACGCTCTCTGCCGCATCCGATGCAGAGGAGGAGCCCTGGGTGTACTGGCTCACACCGAAGGACATCCGTCACTTGGAGGTGCACAACCGCCTCTTCATCGTGAACAACTACATGGAGGAGCTGATCCAGAAATACTACCGTGTCCCCGACCCCGACTCCGACATACACTCCCCCAACCTGAAGTTCGTGACGAGTGCCGAGATCCTCGAACACATCGCCGGCAACCCGGTGTTCCGTTCCTCCTTCTCTACCCGCAACGTGGGCGACGTGATGACCCGCCTGGGGTACAGCAAGACGCGGCGCAACAACTCCCATGGGTGGTGGGTGGTGGAGAAAGAGGGAGTCACCATTGCTGCTGACTCCCGCTTCATTGAGAATAAAGATGAATTGTGATTCGTGGGAGCGAATGTGATGTTCGCCACGTTCGCTCCCATGATTCTCTGGTTCGCTCAGAGAAATCTCTGATTCGCTCCCACGAATGCCGGTTTCGCAATGGGGATTCTTTCGAAAACCCACCAGTCCTCCCTTACCCTTAAGGGAGGGATTTTTTCTAAAATCACCCCGTCCCTCTTTACCATTAAAGAGGGCTCCACCTCTTTCCCCAAGCCCCTTTCCCCTCAGGGGACAGGGGATGTGCCAACCGCCCTACTCGGTGCTCAAACCGCTTCGCTATAAGGTTGGCGGACCATCAAAGGTCTCGCCAGCAGCAGAGCTGCATTTTGCGGTATGCGACCGCATGGACACGAATCGCTTAGGGGCTGCGAAAGCCCAGAAGCCCATAGCAGCTCGCCCTGATGGTCAAGAAGCCCTTAGCTGCTCGCCCTGATGATCAAAAAAACTCACAGAAGCAGCACACCCTGATGACCAAGAAGCCCTTAGCGGCACGCCCTGATGGTCAAAAAACTCACAGAAGCGGCACGCCCTGATGGTCAAGAAGCCCTTAGCGGCACGCCCTAATGCCAATAAGCCCTTAGCAGCACGCCCTGAAGGGGCAGAAGCTCTTAGCCCAGGGCAGCGCCCTGGGTATAATGGCAATGGGCAAGGCGCCCTGCAAGGGCAAAAGCTTTAAAATTCATCTAACTCAACTTTCGCAAATAGGGAAGTTTAAGAAGTTAAAGCCATATGCTTTACAGCCAAATATACAAACAATAAGGCTGTTGTCTTAACTCCTTTAACTCCTTAACTCCTGAACATCTCCCTTACCCCCAAAAAAATAAACAAAAACCATTAATAAAAATGCAACTCAGACTATACGAAAAAGCAGAGCTCGCTCTGCTCTACTTCCCCCATTCGACCCCCAAGGTCGCAGTCAACCGACTCTCACGTTGGATCAAGAACATCCCCGAACTCTACGTCGCACTGCAACGGTGCAACGTAGGGAAGAACTCCCATTTCTACAGCCGACAGCAAGTAGATCTCATCTTTCAGTACCTTGATGAACCCTGAAGCATGCTGTAGCAGCTCATGCTGCTACAGCTCTTTGCAAAGAACTGTCCTAAACTACTCCCGTCTTTCTTTTGCCATAAGGATTCTTTCGAAACTACTCCCGTCCTTCTTTTGCCATAATGATGGATTTTTTCGAAAACCCACCAGTCCTCCCTTACCCTTAAGGGAGGGTCCACCTCTCATCTCGGTCTTCTCCCCTCAGGGGAGAAGAGGAAACCGCTCCTCCTCGTCGCTCGTAACCATTTCATTCTATGGATGGCGGACCATCAGAGGTCTCGCCAGCAGCAGAGCTGCGGTTTTTTGTGCGGGGATAAACCCGCTTTCACTCAAGGACTTGCTTAGGGGCTGCCTGGTAGATACTTAAGGGCTGCTTGATGATGCTGTGACAACACAAAACCTCCTGAAAATCTCCCCATTTGCAAAAGTGGAGTAAAAAATGCAGAGATTCTTTGCTTTTCAGAAAAGAAATTGTATTTTTGCAGCAATAAAAAAGATTTTATTATGGATGTAACAATACAATCGGTCAATTTACAACTTCCGAGTTCAGACATTCAGTTTTTGAAGGAATTGGCTAACAGGATGGGATGGAAAGCCAATACTGTAAACTCTGAAACTTCCAAGACAGAGTTGGACAAGGCCATTCTTGATGTTAAGAAGGGAAACGTGAAAAACTTCGACACATTAGAGGAAATGATGAACTATTTAGATGCTTAAAAATGTATAAGTTACAACTCTCTGGAAGATTTAAGAAATCGTACAAGAAGTGTATCAAACGAGGATATGACAAGTCTTTGTTTGAGGAAGTTGTAACTATTTTAATGAAAGGAGAACAATTACCTGCAAAATACAAAAATCACCCATTGCATGGCAATTATGAAGGTTGAATAGCATTTATGAATTTGGCAAAGCTGCATAAGTAATTCACTCAATTTTAATATGTTCAGAAGTTAAGGGAGTTAAGGGAGATGTTCAGGAGCTAAGACAACAGCCTTATTGTTTGAGTTCCCCTGTTGCAAGAATTCTAAATGCACAGCAAGCACCAAGCAGCCCGTAAGCGATTTGTATCCATGCGGTCGCATACCGCAAAACGCAGCTCTGCTGCTGGCGAAGACCTCTGATGGTCCGCCAACCTTATAGCGAAGCGGTTTGAGCACCGAGTAGGGCGGTTGGCACATCCCCTGTCCCCTGAGGGGAAAGGGGCTTGGGGAAAGCGGTGGACCCTCCCTTAAGGGTAAGGGAGGACTGGTGGGTTTTCGAAAAAACTCTTTAATGTTAAAGAGGGACGGGGTGATTTTAGAAGAAATCCATCATTAAGGCTAAAGGAAAAACTGATGGGTTTTTGAAAGCCCCTTCACAATCAATTGCGAAATGATGCAATCAAAAAGCATCATTTCGCATCATTTGGCACCATTTCTCATGACATGTTTTATTTGGCATCATTGCCAAATAAAATCATCGTATCTTTGCATTGTCATTCAGAGAGAATGAACTTAGTGCACTCAAGTAATACATTAACCAAAATCTAAAAGAACTATGATTCTCTACAAGTTAGTAAAAAACAACAACAAAAAGTTTCCAGGAACGTACGGCAAGTACTATGCCCGTCCTGCAGTCACCGCAACCATCAGCATCGACCAACTCGCCGAGCACATGTCGAGCCACAACACACCCTTCTCGGCAGGAGCCGTACGCGGCATCCTCACCGACATGGTGAAGTGCGTCAAGGAACTCGTCCTCAGCGGCTACTCCGTGAAGATCGACGACCTCGCCATTTTCTCCATTGGCATCCGACCCAAGAAGGGAGCCGACACGAAGGAATCCTTCACCGTGGCAAAGAACATAGAGGGCGTCAAGCTCCGTGCCCGTGCCACAGGCAAGCTCACCAACAGCCGTCTTGACCTCGACGCCACCCTCAAGGATGCAGCCGACATCCTCGTCACCTCTTCCACCACGAAGCCAGGCGGCACCACAGGCGGAGGCACCACTACCCCTTCCGGTGGCTCAGGCAGCAACCCATCTGGCGGCACAGGCAGCAACCCTTCAGGAGGTACAGGAAGCAACCCTTCCGGTGGCGAGAATGCCGGCGGAGATGGAGAGTAATGTCTTAACTCCTTAACTCCCTTAACTCCTTAACTCCTCCCAAAAAAAAATTAACCATTAAAAAAATTAAACCATTATGAAAAAAGAAACATTAAAAAACATCATCAACTTCGTCATCACCGTTCTCACCGCCATTGCCGGCGCCTTCTGCGTCACCAGCTGCGGCAGAATGTAGACGAACCACCCCATCGTTTGTTAACCCAAAAAATCTAACGACTATGAAAAATCACCGTAACATCTCTCTCATCGTGCTGCATTGCAGCGCGACGAGAGTCACCCAGAGATTCACCATCGAGCAGCTCGAAGCCTGCCATAAAGCCCGTGGTTATAGCAGCATCGGCTATCACTACTACATCACCCGCGACGGCACCCTCTACCCCTGCCGACCCGAGAACGAAGTAGGCGCCCACGCCCTCCACTTCAACAAGAACAGCATAGGCATCTGCTACGAAGGCGGACTCGATGCCAAGGGTCGTCCTGCCGACACCCGTACCGAAGCTCAGAAGATCACCATGGAAGAATTGCTCCGCAGCCTCTGCGTCGACTTCCCCGATGCCGAGATCCTCGGTCACTGCGACCTCCCCGGCGTCCGCAAGGCCTGTCCCTGTTTCGACACCCGCAAATGGCTCAAGGAGATCCATTTCCACATCTGAAACTTCCTAACTCCCTTAACTTCCTTACATTTTTTCTTTTATCATGCCTCCCGCTCGTGAGAGTCGGAGGCTTTTTTATCAAAATTAAGCCAATCTTTTTGCATATATCGCATGAAAACATTATCTTTGCAGAAGATAAGCTGCACTCGGCAATTTGAAAGTAAACCTTTCATTGCACTCATTTGCATTATCTTTGCAGAAGATAAGTTGCACTCGGCAATTTGAAAGAAAATCTTTCATGGCGCTCATTTGCATTATCTTTGCATTATTAATCAAGGAGAACCAAACATGACAGACATCAGCAACAGAAAGCTGCCGACAGGCATTCAATCGTTCAAAGAAATCAGAGAAGAAGGTTATCTTTATGTAGACAAGAGCGACCTCATCTGGCATTTGGCGAATCATGGCAAAAAGTACAACTACCTGAGCCGTCCCCGCCGTTTCGGCAAGTCAATTCTTATCAACACACTACAGATGTACTTCGAAGGGAGAAAAGAACTCTTCGAGGGACTGAAAATCATGCAGTTAGAGAAAGAATGGAAACAATATCTTGTCATCCGTCTCGATATGAGTCTGGCAGGAGCCGAACCGAAAAGAGTGTGGAGTTATCTTGACAATGTTTTTCACAACCTTGAATCGGAATATAACATTGCTGTGCGGCAGGATAGCTCTCTTGCCGTAAGATTCCAAAACATCATTGAAGGTGCATACAACAAAACCGGCAACAAGGTAGTCATTCTCATCGACGAATACGATTCACCGCTGCAACATTCATGGAAGACAGAACATCACAAAGCCTGCACCGAAGTCTATCGCGATGTCTTTGCAGTACTGAAGGCCTGCGACGAATACGAGAAGTTTGTCTTCATCACGGGCATCACAAAGTTCACGCAGATTTCACTTTTCTCCGTGCTCAACAATTTGACCAACATCAGTTTCCTGCCAGAATATGCAACCATCTGTGGCATCACAGAAGAAGAAATATTAACAAACTTCAAGCCAGAGCTGGAGAAAATGGGCGAAGTCAACAACTGGACACTTCAGGAAACTCACGACAAGTTGAAAGCCTACTATGATGGCTACCATTTCAGCCGCCGCAATATGACAGACATCTACAACCCCTATAGCCTGATCAACGCATTGAGCACACAAGAGCTCAGCAATTACTGGGCAGCATCAGGGGCCACTTCGCTGATACCGAAATTTGTCGACAACATGGAGCTTCGATTGAAGAACTTCGAGAATTGCCGTATCATGCGAAACACCTTAGAGACATCCGATGTCAGTGCAGGAGGTGCCGAGCTGTTCCTTTACCAGTCAGGCTACCTCACCATCAAGAAATACGACGAGTTTGGCTATACACTTGGCTTCCCCAACGAAGAGGTGAAACAAGCCCTTTACGACCAGGTTCTCCCATCCCTCGCCCTCCGTTCAGAGAGCGACCTCCAATCGCTCCAAGCCAACCTGTACGCCCAATTAGGGACAGGCGAGACAAACGAGGCAATGAAGACCCTGAAGGCCTTGATAGCCGACGTGCCGTACAGCAATAAGAAACTCGCCTCCATGGACATGGAAGAGCGTTATCGTCTCATTATCAGTACCATCCTCAATGCCATTGGACTAAAGGTAGAAGTAGAGAAAATGATTTCCACAGGTAGAATCGACATGACAGTACAGACCTCCCGTTATATCTACGTAATAGAATTGAAATTGCAAAACAACGGAGGCAAGTCTGCTGCCACTCATCAGATTTTCGACCGCCAGTATCTGGAACCTTTCCTTGCAGACAGCCGTCAGGTCATCGGATTAGGCCTTGAGCTCGACGATAAAGGCAAAGGCCTCATAGATTGGCAAGAAGTCCAGCAGTAATTCCTGCATCAACAAGCACCCATCAAGTATCGAGCACCCAGCAAGCAAGTATCAAGCAAACTGCAAGTACCCAGCCAGCATCGGGCAAACTATGAGCAAGCACCCAGCAAGCAGCCCGTAAGCGATTTGTATCCATGCGGTCGCATACCGCAAAATGCAGCTCCGCTGCTGGCGAAGACCTCTGATGGTCCGCCAACCTTATAGCGAAGCGGTTTGAGCACCGAGTAGGGCGGTTGGCACATCCCCTGTCCCCTGAGGGGAAAGGGGCTTGGGGAAAGCGGTGGAGCCCTCTTTAATGGTAAAGAGGGACGGGGTGATTTTAGCCCCCTTATTATGGCTAAAAAAGGACTGGTTGATTTTCTAAATAAAATCCTCCTCTTTTAAGAAAAAATATTATTTTGTCATAGCCAAAAACTATGACAAAATAACATTAGAATAATAAAACATTCTCTTCCGCAGCCATACCCAAGTCCTCCCTTTCCGGCAGCCTGTATCTCAGGTCCCTGTCCTGGATGAAGATATGGTTGAGCGTGTACTCCAGCGACTCGAGTGTCTTTTCTCTCCTCTCCCCTTTCAGTTCACACTCCCAGATGGTGATGCAGTGCCACCTCATCCTTGCCAGCTGTTTCTGTTCCTCCCGGTCTCTCTCCCTGTTGCGTGAGATTTTCCTCTCCCAGAACTCCGTATTCGTCTTCGGCATCCTGAAGTATTTGCATCCTTCGTGACCGTGCCAGAAGCATCCGTTCACGAAGATGCAGGTGCGGTATTTGCGCAATACGATGTCTGGGTGTCCAGGCAGCCTCGGGTTATTCACCCTGTACCTGAACCCCCTGCTCCACAAGTATTTCCGCACCACCATCTCCGGCTTGGTGTTCTTGCCTTTAATTGCCGCCATGTTGTTGTGGCGTTGTTGTATGGTCAAGCGGTCTGACATTTGATAGAAATATTATTATTAGACGTTCTTATTTTTCTGATAAACTTTACTTATCATTCCGAAAATATCGAAAAGACATTCCGTTTTCTTTTTTTCCGAATCACTCATCATTTGCAACTTACTGATATTTACAACATCGTCTAACTTGATATTGGCAAGCATTACAACAAATGAAATTATTGATTGAAGTTTGATTTTACTATCGAGTTCTTGCTTGTTTAGCTTTGTATCTTCAGTAAACTCTATTTTTTCCTTAGCCTCATCATATTCAAACACACAATTTCCTACGCTATCAGTAGCCTTACCTCTTTTCTTTATAAACGGATATACTTTGAAGCCTTTCTCGTGACCTATAATGAGATAATAATCGCATAGCGATAATTCTTGTACCATAGGTTTTCTTGGCATTTTATATTTCTGAGAACTTTCCTGAGTTGGTGATGTGGCTCCTCTGACAATCATCATTTGTTCATCAGCCTCATCAAACTTGCTTTCAATCAAATCAAAGTCGGTTGTTCCAAAGGTATCCCTATCGTTTGAGCTGCGATTTTCATGTTCAACCCCCTCATCGCCAATAAAATGAGCCTTCCATTTTCTATTAGCATCAGGAAGACCGAAGTAATTATACAATCCCACATTATCCAAAATAATCGTATTCTCCTTCCCTGCTACGATTCGCAACCCTCGCCCTACCTGCTGGAGATAAAGAGAGAGAGATTTTGTTGGACGGGCTAACTGAATGAAACTCACATCAGGACAGTCAAAACCTTCTGTGAAAATATCAACATTCACCAACACAGAAATTTCTCCCAACTTAAATGCACTTATCAAATCCTGACGAACATCCTTGGGCGTATCACAGTCTATAGCCACAGCTTTTACTCCGTGATTAGAATAAAGGTCTGCAATCTTTGCTGCATGACATTTGTTGATAGCATAAATAATTCCCTTTCGTCCATTGGCAAATTTCAGGTAGGATTCAAATAATTTCGACCTGATACGCTGATTGTTAAATGTATTGTCAAGGTCTATATTTGAGAAATCTCCAGTAGCCAAAACTTGAGAATGATCTACAAGCCTTTGCACCTCAGAGTCAGGCTTGATGGAAACATAATCAAAATCAGATAAGAGATTTTTATTTATAAACCATGAAATTTGTGGCGAAACTATCAGGTATTGATAAAGCAAAAGAAAAGATTCGTGGTTGAGTCGCCAAGGCGTAGCTGTTACTCCCAATTTTTTAGCTTGCGGAAACAATCCGAAAAGTCTGACGTATGTGTCAGCAAGAGAATGATGAGCCTCATCTACTATGATGTAATCGAATTTCTGTTTGCATACATTATAATAGTTTTTATCTGTCAGCAATGACATGATACTTCCAACCTGAACACGCTTCCACAGATACTGTTCTCTTGCTCCCTGAATAAAACCATGAGCAATTCCAAACTTATTCAAAGTAGCAGAAATTTGGTCAAGCAACTCAGTTCTATGTGCCACTATCAAAATCTTTATGTCCTTATGAGCTTGCTTGTATGTATTGATCAAGTCATTGATGAGCGAAGTGAACAGATATGTTTTACCTGTTCCAGTCGGCATCTGAAGCATCACAGAATCATACTTACTCCACGCTTCAAATATCTTGGCTTTAGCTTCTATCTGATGCGGACGAAGTACCGTATTATCTTGAATAAATGAGGCGAAATCCATCATATTACATTTATATCCATCTTAATATGGAGCATAGCTCCAATAACACGCAACAACTTAACTTTCTCTTTTGTAGTATTGGGCACAATTATCCATCTTTCATTATCTATTTGCACCTGATTATAAACCATCTTCTTAGTCGTTATGAGAGGATTACCACACCAAGACAAATCCCTTTTTCTAATGTCTTCTATGCCTAAATTCCATATAACCTCAAGAAACGTTTCCAAAGCACTATCATTGGCAAAATACTCTCCATCTGGCATTTTTACCAACAATTTATCTCTACTTCGGGTTCTTTTTTCCTTTTCAGGCACTTCTGTTGTCTCAAAGTCTGTACCTAATTCTATTTCTAATCGTAATTTCAGCTGATCATTGATAGCCTTCAGTTGAAGAAACTTAGTTTCTGAATTGGATTGAGCATTCAAATACCATCCCTCACAAATAGGTTTCATATCCCTTTGGTACTTCGGATATATTTCCTTTGAAAGAAGAGGTAAATGGCACATTTCCAGTTTGATTGAAGAAAACAAGTCTTCCCCAATCTCATTCAACACTGCTATCATTGTTGACGTTGCATTGTTATAACATATTACTTTCCCATTAGGGAATGTTACTTTCAAGAGTTTCTTCTTGGCTCTTGAACGTTTGACTTCTTCATCCATATTATATACAGTTTAGTCTTTGTACATATTAATCGTATAGTTTAAAGAAATCAGTTCACCTGCTTGCATCTTTACACCATATATCTGCACCCATTTATCTCCCAAACTATGATATTCTCCCAGTCTTAAACGTAAGGCAGGCTTATTGTCTTTTTCAGTAAAACCAATTCTTACAACATCATAATAACCGTCAATTCTGCCACCAACCATCGGTAAAAGATATTTAACGTTCATCAAGTTGAATGATGGAATTTTTTCTACGATGAATACCTTACCATTATGCTGGGCAAAAGCTATAAAGTCATTATCTGTCTTGCGAACTACGCAAGTAAAGATATTCTTCTCATCACTGCCAGCAGTAACAACTGGAACATGACTTTCTTCAGGCAAGACATCATGTGGGTCAGTACCCAAACTGCACTCCTTTACTATAAAACATTTCCTAAGTTCAGCAAGCAGAGCCTCATTGTCTTTTTCTTCTTTTTTGTCGAGAGCAAGCGAGAAGATGTTTTCTTCGCTAAATGGCGTATATACTTTACCGAGTACTTGCCTGAAATGTGTTTCCACATATTCCTTCACGTTTACTGTAGGGAGCGGGCGCATTGCGTAGAAATCAAAATCCTGCTGGAGCCAGTTGCGAATCTCCGTACAGAATTTAGACCTGATATTCTCCTTCCAATGATACTGCTCATCCTTATTATTCCTCGCATAGAGCGAGAGGACAAACAGGAAATTTACATCGTAATGAAACAACAGCAAGGTGTCACGGTCAAACAACCTGTTTTGGAACTGCTTCGACATATACCTGTTATTTTTTCTGTCAGTTTCCTTAATACCATCAATAGAATAACGATATTTCTCATCCATTGATGCCGAAATGAAGAAATTAGGTATAATATTGTATCCTTCAGTTTCATCATCACGAAGTTTTATACCCGATGGTGGTACTTTACCATCATTGAAAATATCCAGATTCCACTGTATAACATTTCGCGCATAGGTGTATTGTTTATAGACGGACTCTTTGCCAAGTTCATTGCCCATCTTATAATATTTACTGTCACCTATATAATATGTATTACTTGATTCGCCTTCTATCAGGCTCTTTGCCGTAAAGAGATGATCAACAATTTTACCATCTTCCTGCTTCTTGTCCATGCCGTCTGGCAATGGACTGTCACCCACCAAAGCGTCAATAATAGCCTCAAATACAATATGGAAACTCTTGACCAGCAAATACTCTTTCTGACTGGTATTAACATATATTTGGCGAGATTTGTCGAAGAAAGCATAGCAGAGTTTCCAAAGCTGCAAAGCTTTATCTGAGAAATACTTATATTTGATTTGGTTCAAGCGTATAATACCATATCCATTTCTGTACTTTTCAAAACGCTTGCCTGTTATCAGGTCAAAATTGCAGTTTATTTCCTTAGGAAATCCATAAGTGTCTCCTATATAGTTAAGGATTGAGAAGAAAATGACAAGCAATTCTTCATCAAAATTGATTTGACGTTTCTTATTTACAGGATTCAGATAGATGGCATTATCTTCCTGAATAATGGCAGATGTTGTACTGATGGTACGCATCCAGTTGATTTTATTATTTCCTGAATGGATGTTCTTCAGTACAAAGAAAAAGAAACTCTTATTGTCCTTATTGAACTGAATCAACGACAACAGAATATCGAGAAAAGTATTACTCTTTCTTTTGTTTCCACCACCCACTTGGTTTATTTTTTTTTGATAAACAATGGTAGAATCATTGTTTTTGTCGTTCTTGTAAACCACGATGGCTCTATAAATCCATACTGCAAAACCGTAGATAAAATCACGTTCTTCTTTTGTCAGGTTCGCCTGACCTTCAGGATTGATAATTTCATTAGGCAAGTATTTGCCAAATGCAAGTTCCTTACCATCCACATCACGCAACAAGACTTTAGGAAGAATAAAAACACAGTCATCCAATAGAGCATTATAATAATACCCTACATAATGGATTGACACTTTGCCCTCTATGTTCTCCATTGCATCTATGCCGTACAAGGCATCATGCACCTCAGACACATTGTATTGATATTCTTCTATAAGAATTCTCATTTTCCTTCTTTTTGAAAGTTTATTTGCAGACAAAAGGTTTATTCGTATTGTACTTTCAGCTGCAAGTTTAAGCGGTCGTTCAACAACATTACCATGCGATACATAGTTATCTGGTTGATACCTTTAACAACATAATAATCGCCCTCTTGAATATAATTATAGGTAGAATCATTCAATATCGCCTCATGTTTACTCATTGTCACCAAAGGCGTATGATGGCGATGATATTTCATTTCTGCCGCAATATTCTCTACCTTTTCTATTCCGATTTTTGAAAGCACCTTACGATAAGTTTCAAACTTATTAGCCTCGTTTATGACAGTTCCGTCAGGGAATGTAACTGCAAACACCTTTGGAGATCTTGGGAGTTTCTTGTCCCCTTCGATTTCAAATCCCTCTTCACTGTTGTCTTCATCATTCTCAGAGACAGGCTCTAATTCCAAATTTTTGAGAAACAATTCAACTTTTTCCTCATTCACTTTGACTTTTCCATTATCTACAGAATAGAATTTGTCAAACGAAAGTTTTTCTCCATTTTCATCTCTAAAAGCACTGCCCTCAAATTCTGAATCTTTGAAGACATCATTCCAAAGATAGAAGATAACTTTGCTGACAAACTTGCTGGAACTTATAATACCATCATCAGCCTTGCAGAAGAAATATCCGAGTTTCTTGTCTTCCGAATAAGTTGCATCATAGACCCTATCATTGATGGCTTGAAGAAAGTTCCACCAATCGTACTTGGCACCGTTTACTTCAATAGTCCAGTTCTTTTCTGCATTGCTTATTGGCACATAAGACCAATCCCAACGACGTTTGAAAGCAGAGTCTATTGGAAAGAGGCTTTGATCGCTGGTGTTCATAGTTGCCCAAATATAGAGGTTGTTTGGCAGTAATAAGACTTCACCCGCCAACACTTGGACTACAATATCCTTGCCTTTAAAGAGATCATTAATACTTTTCTTATTCTTGATTTCCAATCCTGCAAATTCCTTTTTAAGTTGTTTTTTCATGTCAGAATCTGCCTTGATAGGATATTCAGAGAATCCTTCATCTCCACGATCAAGCAGCTGAAAGAGATCACCGAATATCTGAGCGCAGTTGCCTCGGTTAATCTCTTCAATAACCAAGAATTCGTCCACTGGCTCTTCACCTTCTTGCACGGCACAATATTTCTTCCACGCCTCAACATAAGCCTGCATGAAAGCCTGGCTCACAAACTCGTAGACGATTTTATCTTCCGTCATTTCCTTGCCATCCTTGCTTTTAACCGGAACTGCTTCAGTTCCGATAACAGTCATTACAGGCACAGATTTTGTGGTAGGCTTATATGCGCCTACAAAAGTAGAGTAATCCGAATCGGGATGGAACGTTGTACGAATTACATCCTTGCCAGTTGTCAGTTCATTTATTGCATGACTTTTACCAGTACCAGGGGCACCATAGAAGATTTGCTGGAGAACAAATTTGCTCTCTGAGGTCTTTTTCGGTGCGTTAGAACTAACCGATGAACCTTCAAAAGACTCCCATTCTTCCGATTTAAGAAGCAAGTTCAGGCAGTCTTGATTTGCTATCCCTTTTACTATAGCCCCTATCAAGCTGCTCGAAGCATTAATAGTATTTGCAATATTAAGTACTGGAGAATCGGTAAAATCATTTGACCGCTTAATATTTTTGCCCCCACCCCAGTACTCGTAATTCCACAAGAAATTTACAAGAAACTCTTTATCTGCACCATCATAGTTTTCTAGAAAGTGCTCTGCTTTTTCCTTGCAAATCTCTTTAGTTTTCTGGTCCTCTGAAATATCACCATTATCCTTACTAGGATGGCAAGCCTCATACATATCTGGCGTGAAACCCAAAGTCTCTAATTTGTTCTTATACTTAATCAGTTCAATATAATACTGACAACAGCATGCAGCTATATACACCCATTGATTAGGTATTACCAGTAAAGACTTCCTAGAACTTACCTGCAATGTATACAAGTTGTACCTTTCTATCTTATACTCACCAAAAGAACGAAATTTTGCTTTGAACTCATCAGGCAAAACACAGTCATCCATGTTTGAGTGGGCGATGAGCTCACTCAAGCTTGCTTTCAGTACTCCTAAATCTAACAACTCCTCCATACTATGACTTAATTAATAATTGATTGACTATTTCTTGCGCTAACCTTTTTATGACAGGCACGGCTACACTATTTCCAAATTGATGATAAGCCTCCTTCTTTGAAACTACTATTCGGAATTCAGGGTTAGCTGAATTGTAATTCTGATTATCAGCACATTCCGGATATTTCCATCCATTTCCAATAATTCTATACCCCTGTAATCTTCCTGCTTCTACAGGTGATAATGTACGGGGGTTTTTATCAGCTTGATCTATTAATATTTCGCTTCCATCTTTCCAATATCTTGCAGAAATCGTACTACAATACTCACTATCACCGAAGAATTTACGATAACCGAAACCTTTGCCGTTAGCCAAGTTGCGTTCCTTACGTCTCTGGTGGCCTTCCCACATTCTATCAGAAATTGTAAAATCTGCCACAGCATCATCTGGTTCGAATATATCAGAAACTTTAGTAGGCATAGTCCCTTCCTTTAACTTTGTTTTGTCGTATATGGTATTACCATCTGCATCAATACCGTATGGGAACTTGAACGTTTCTACATTGATAGCTTTCTTGTACCATGCTATGATAAATAATCTTTCCCTGTTCTGAGGTACGCCGAAATATTTAGCATTAAGTACTGTATATGAAACGCCATAACCTAACTCTTCCAATGTAGCAAGGATTACCTTTAACGTATTACCTTTATCATGACTCTTCAAGCCTCTAACATTTTCTAAAAACAAGACCTTTGGAGGGACCCCTTTCTCTATCTTGTACTTTACTATATTTGCTATATTGAAAAACAAGGTACCTCTAGTGTCTTCGAAACCTCTTTTGAGCCCAGCTACAGAAAAGGGCTGACAAGGGAATCCACCACAACAAACATCAAAATCAGGTATATCAGCAGGATTAGCCTTGGTTACATCTTCATTAAAATATTTGTAATTTCCAGACGAATCTTTTTCAAAAAGACTAGGCTCGATATTTTTATAATTTGCTTCATACGATATACGGGCAAATTTATCCCATTCACTTGCAAAAACGCAATGAGCTCCTACGCTATGCATAGCTGTGTGAAAACCTCCTATTCCAGCAAATAAATCTATAAATGTATATTTTCTATTAGACATTGTTTTCTTTCACATTTAAATTTTATTACCAACAGATACGTTACCCTTGATAACCTAGTTCTTCTGCCTTTTCAACTATTTTCAAAGCGAACTGAGCTTGCTTTAACGTTTTAAATGCACGATTACGTGAACGCATTGTACCAAAGTTGAAAGCAGCCTTGCGCTCCAATGGGCTAAGCAAGTCTCTTGACTTCGCCCAGTTGGCCAATCCAAACCAATAATTTGAATCTATTGCTTCGGCTTCCTTAATACGATTCTGTTGCGCCTCATTAAGATAACTTCCATCCTCATTAGTTTCAGCTTGCATCAATTCACTACCAAACTTCTCATATTCACCTAATTTCAATTTTAATCTGTTCCAACATTCAGGCTTCTTACTCCATTCTCCAACATTAGAAGACTGGTTACCTGTAGTAGAAGTTCCCGTCAGATGGTTCCAAACCATAGGAAGAAGTTCTTCTATTTTATCTATGACTTCTTGCTGAACCATTTGGTTTTCCCAAATATAAGTCAAATCAAGACCTTTATCAGACAAGAGTGATACACAAGCCATCAAATAAGTGTTCATATTGGCTTTGTATCCACCCAATTTCTTGGACTTTACAATAGAGTCAATTGTGTCAAACAGAATTCCTTTGGCTATGATATGCTTATAATAGTTAGCTGTTACCATAGGACGCTCTCTCTTGATGTCTGCAACAAACATAGAATAGTTCTTTTCTGCTCCGCGACAAACATTATATGGTTGCATATTCCAGGATGCTTCATACTTAGCAATATCTGTCTTGGTAATCTTTTGATTCTTTGGATATTCTGTCTTAAAGGACTTCAAGTTATATCCACTCAATTGCGCCAACTGGTCGAGATACTGTCCACGAGTACGCTCAAAATACCATTTACAATAAGGCTTATTATTTCCGTTTGGAACCCATTCTGAGCGACTGAATTTCTCTAAATCTACCAGATAAGGCTCATTGGCCGAGAAATCAGAATTCTTAATTGCAGTCTGACTATTGGCAGACGTAGAAATCGCTTTAACTATTTCATCACAATTTTCAACATCACGAATAACACTGATTTTCATCGGAACATACACCTTCTGCATCTCCACTTCTCTATCAGACAAACTGGCAGCTATAGAAGCCGTAGTCTGACCTCCATTCACTATTTGCCAATCATATAAACGAGTGATATAAAGACCACCATCTTCTTCCTTTATTTCTATATCTTTTGCCGTGGTCGAAATACCATTATTGTATGAGAAGAACATATCTGGCTCTTCACGCAAAGTCTTACGGATACCTTTATTCACCTTACCCTTAAACTGAAGGAATGTACGAACATTCTTCTCCAACAAAATCTGCTGATATTTTCTATAAATCTTTGCCAAAGTAGTACCCGGAATAATTGCCATATACGCATCTACGTATGGATTTTCCTCACTCATCTTTAAGCATTGAAGTTCGGTATTATACTCTGTTGGGAAATCAATCTCAACTTTCTCCTTACCTGCACGGATATTATGCTGCTGGAATACTCGCTGCATATCCCAGACATTGTATTCAATGATAAAATCGTCTTCACTAGACTCTACTGAACCCGGCACACAAGATGGATCAGTCAATCCATCAGTAATAACATAAATGCGAAGCTGATTAATGGCACCTTTAGTACTTTGTACCAACTTAGCTACTTCTACAATCTCATCATTCTTCTCGACATTAACAGACTTAAAGAGCGTACCATTCATTGCCTCACGATAGAACGATACAAGATAACTAAAACCTTGCTGGATTTTGCTATTATTCACCTTACCCAACAAAGAGTCAGCTTTTACCAAATAAAAGAGGTCCAAGGATTCTGCTTCATCATTATAATCGTAAGCAGTAATTCTCGCTCTTGTTTTTTGGAAAGAACATATCTCAGGATTGTTTACTTCACCATTATCTTCCAAATACTCCAAGATAGCACTTGCCAACTCCTGGTCATAATCTGTGTTACCCATTTCTACGGCAACATTGATATTATCTAAAAACTCTTGTGCAAATTCTTTAATGTCCATAGCTATGTTTTTTAGGTTATTTTAATCATTTCCCTTCGCCTTTGCTCAGAATATCCCTATCAACTTCCTGCATAAAGTCGACAAAGGATACGCCAAGAACCTGACAAATGCTATGAAGTTCTATGATATCAAGACGGCGCTCACATATCTCTATCTTGCTAATAAATGCCTGTTTAACATTCAGCAATTCAGCAAGTTGCGTTTGCGTTACACCCTTTTCCTCACGCTTACTACGCAAGCGGGCTACTACCTGGTGATATAAATGAGAATGTATGCTCTTATCCATATGACTTAAAATTTGATTGCACAAATTTATATTCTTTATTCGGATATACCAAAATCGAATATTTTACAAAGAAGGTGGGATATTATCGGATTTATACATGATTACAAACGCAAAAACAACATCTAAAATATTTTCTGTCTAAACTTAACTGTTTGTCAGTTAAGGTACTTTATTTTTAGAGTAAAATCGTATAACAATGAAAACTGAGGTTTTTGCACGTTAAAGTCTTTAACATATAGTTAATTGCCAGGAATTATTATTATCTTTGCTAAATTAAAAATCAATAAATAACTAAATAATAAACCTATGACACAGAAAACTAAATTTATCTTAACCTATGTAGCAGGTATTGTTACGGGAATTGTTTTGCTTTTCATAGTTTCCTTTTGCATAAATTCATTTAATAATTCCAAAGGAAGTGATGGCGTGGTGATGTTTGAAAGCCCTGGTGATGTTGTACCAGCCAGAACATTAAGGGTGATACAGGTTCTTGAGGAGAATTGCGCCTTAGCCATGGTGGACGATATAGAAAGCGATAACATCGGTGTTATCGTTCTCCTCAGAGGCGGTGAAAACACCTCATTTTACGATAACCAAAAGATAGATATTCCAAGCGGTCAAGTAGCAAGGCAAGTAGGAACTTATACCTATATGTCTCGTCAAAATATAGAAAAAACAGTCCCTATTGTAGTAATTACGAATAACTAAAGCGCTGCATTTCAATGCTTTGCGGCTTCTTACGTCCAAAATTCGGAGTCGCCAGTGGGTTGCATCTCGCCTCCACAACGGGGGCATGTGTGGTGATCCCAGAGGTGTATGCGGTCGGAACCGCAACGAAGGCAGAGTCTGCCTACAAGGGAGTTGAAACTGGGGGCGGCATCTCCTATGACGCCGCCTACAACAAGGGGGACTATGTTGTGGCAGTCGGGGCAGGTCATGGCTTCTATGTGTTGGCCCATGAAGCCACGACCTTCATATATGTCCGTGGCATAACCGCATTTCTTGCATTTATATTTGCTTTTTCTTGACATAATAGTGTTTTTTTCAAAAAAACTAAAAGGCTTTTCTTAACCATTAAAGAGGTATTTCTTCGAATACCCACCAGGGTTCCCTTAACCTTAAGTTTTTTCTAAAATCACCCCGTCCCTCTTTACCATTAAAGAGGGCTCCACCGCTTTCCCCAAGCCCCTTTCCCCTCAGGGGACAGGGGATGTGCCAACCGCCCTACTCGGTGCTCAAACCGCTTCGCTATAAGGTTGGCGGACCATCAGAGGTCTACGCCAGCAGCAGAGCTGCATTTTGCGGTATGCGACCGCATGGATACAAATCGCTTATAGGCTGCTTGCTTGATGCTTGATGCTTGCTGGGGGCTGGGGATTGCTGCCAAGGGTTATTTGGAGAGTTTCTCGGTCAACATGTTCTTGAGGAAGAGGGTGTTGCCGAGGATGTAACGACGCCACATGCGGCGGGGCTCTTTCAGGAGACGGTAGAGCCATTCGAGACCGTGGTTCTGCCACCATAAGGGGGCACGAGCTACGGTGCCGGCAAAGAAGTCGAAGACGGCTCCGATGGTACCTACATGACAGTGGATGTCGAGCTCTGACCAGTGGGAATAGGTCCACTTCTCTTGCTTCGGAGCTGTCATGCCTATCCACAGCAGGTCGGGATTGGAGGCATGGATGGCGGTGATGATGGCGCGGTTGTCCTCGTCGGTGAACTCGGGCTTGTAAGGGGGTGAATAGGTGGCTACCTTGAGATGGGGATATACCTCGGCGGCTCGCTTCACTATCAGGTCGAGTACTATCTGAGAGCTTCCCATAAACATCACTGTCTTAGGACTTTCGCCTTTGGCGGTTGATGCTTCACTCTCACGTTCAAGACGGTTCATCTCGTAGTCGAAGAGATCCCAGCCTGCGATGCGCTCACGAGGCTGCGACTTCGCTCCTATCCATCGGCAGGCTTTCACGATGCTCACTCCGTCGGGGATGAGTACGTCGCCACACGACAGGGCCTCGGCAAAGAGGGTATCCTTCAGGGCTGTGTTGTAGGAATGGGCGTTGATCGTATTGATGAGCAGCTTGCCCTCGGGGAGGGTGGATAGCTCGGCCTTGCTGCCTAATATCGTTAATGTCTTCAGTCGGAACATATGTCTTTGTGTTATTTGAATTGAAATTCTTAGACTCGACAAAGGTATGGCTTTTCTATGAGACTGCCAAATATTTATTAAGAAATCAGTGAAAAGAGTAAGAATGTTTGGCTTATTGAAAACTATTTCCTATTTTTGCAAAAACAATGTGGAGGTGGTTTCACAGGAGTTAAAGGAGTTAAGGAGTTAAAGGAGTTAAGACAAGTGCTTTAGTGGGCAATGATTTCTCCAAGTGGAGTTATTGAGTTATCGCAAAGTGGTGGAAGCACGCCCTGAAGGGGCAGAAGCTCTTAGCCCAGGGCAACGCCCTGGGTATAAAGGTTGTCAGCAAGGCGCCCTGTAAGGGCAAAAGCTTTAAAATTCACCTAATGAAACTTGAAATTCCTTTGCGATATGTAAAGCTTTTGCCCTTACAGGGCGCATTGCCCATTGGGATAACAACCCAGGGCGCTGCCCTGGGCTAAGAGCTTTTGCCCCTTCAGGGCGTGCTGGTTACATTGGACTTGCATATTGTGCTTCGGACGATGGACATTGGTTCAGTGCGTGCTGGTTACATTGGACTTGCATATTGTGCTTCGGACGATGGACATTGGTTCAGGGCGTGCTGGTTGCATGGGGCTTGCATTCGTGCTTCGGGCGATGAACATTGGTTCAGGGAGTGCTGATATTGTAGCTTCTGCCCTTACAGGCGGTCTAAAAAGGCTGTTGTCTTAACTCCTTAACTCCCTTAACTTCTTAACTCCTGAAAGTCGTGGACTTCTATAACTTCTGAACTTGAGATAATAAAATAATATATATATGACACAGCAAGAAATGCTGATGAGGCAATGGGTGGATAAACTGAACCAGGCCTCGGAGGCTTACTATAACGGTAAGGGGGAACTGATGAGCGACTACGAATGGGACGCTCTGTTCGACCGGCTGAAACTGATGGAGGAGGAAACGGGGATCACCCTGCCCGACTCGCCTACTGCCAAGGTGTCGGAAGACAACGTGGCGGGACAGAAGGAGGAACATGAGTTCCCTGCCCTGTCGCTTGCCAAGACGAAGAGTGTGGCTGAACTGGTGAAATGGGCTGACGGAAGGTGTATCTGGCTGTCGTGGAAACTGGACGGTCTGACTCTCGTCGTGACCTACGACAACGGTAGGCTGACCAAGGTGGTGACTCGTGGTAACGGACATATCGGTACCAACATCACTCATCTGGCGCCTGCCATCGCGGGTATTCCTCAACAGATAGACGAAATGGGACACTTGGTGATTCGTGGCGAGGCGGTGATCTCCTATCCTGACTTCGAGCGATTTGTGTTGGAGACGGAGGGCGACTATGCTAATCCACGCAACCTGGCTTCGGGGTCGCTGGCTCTGAAGGACATCGAGGAGGTGAAGCCACGACATCTGCAGTGGATTCCCTTTACCTTAGTATATACGGAGCACGACATCACTTCGTGGGGCGAGAGGATGGACTTCCTGGTTTCGCTGGGCTTCAACCCCGTGGAGCGCGAACGCATCGACCACCCTACTGCTGAGAATATCCAGGCGGTGGTGGACCTCTTCACCCACAAGGTGACGAACAAGGTGTTCCCCTTCCCTGTCGACGGTCTGGTGATTGCCTACGATGATACGGCGTATGCTGCTACGGGGTCGGTGACAGGCCATCATGCTACACGTGCGGGCTATGCCTTTAAATGGCAGGACACGCATGCCGACACTATTCTGGACCACATTGAATGGTCGTGTGCCGCTAATACGATTTCGCCCGTGGCAGTCTTCACGCCTGTGGAGTTGGAGGGTACTACCGTGCAGCGTGCCTCGCTCTGTAACATCAGTGAGTGTGAGCGTCTGGGCATCGGGGACAAGGGTACGCGTCTGCAGGTGATCAAGGCCAACAAAATTATACCGAAGGTGATTCGCATCACTGAGAAGGTGGGTGTGCTCGAGGTGCCTGAGGTGTGCCCTGTATGTGGTGCACAAGCGATGGTGACGGAGAGTGAGAGCGGCACGAAGACGCTGCACTGCACCAACCCCGACTGTACGGCCAAGCAGCTGAAGAAGTTCTCGCGATTCGTGAGCAAGGAGGGCATCAACATCGAGGGTATCTCGGAACAGACGGTTTCGCGATTTATCAACTGCGGTTTCATCCACGAATATGCCGACTTCTATCATCTGTCGCAATTCAGCCACCAGATTGCTACCTTCGAGGGGTTCGGCCGCAAGTCGGTGCACAACCTCTTGGAAAGCATCGAGAAGAGCCGTACTACCGACGGTCGTCATCTGCTCTATGCGCTCAACATTCCGTTGTGTGGCGGAGATGTGGCGAAGAGACTGCTGGCTGAATATCCAGTGGCAAAGCTCATCGAGGTGGCACGGACGGCTCTCTTCGACGACGAGCTGGCAAGCATCGAGGGTATCGGACCGGAGAAGAGTGCCAAGTTTATCGGCTTCTTCCGCGACGACAAGAACTTCGGTAAGGTGCAGCGACTCCTGAAGGAACTCGACATCAGGGAGGAGGAGCCTCAGGAGAAGGGCTCGATGTGCGAGGGACTGACCTTCGTGGTGACAGGTGATGTGCACCACTACAAGAACCGCAACGAGCTGAAGGCTTACATCGAGCAACAGGGCGGTAAGGTGACAGGAAGTGTGAGCAAGAGCACGTCCTTCCTGATCAACAACGATGCTGCCTCGGCAAGTACCAAGAACAGGAAGGCGCAGCAGTTGGGCATTCCTATCATCACGGAAGACCAGTTCGTGGAGCAGTTTACGAAAGAATCATAACAACGGATTGATAATATACTTATAACAACATAACATGTACATAGCAATAGCTGGCAACATCGGCAGCGGAAAGACGACACTCACCAATATGCTCGCAAAGCATTATGGATGGAAGAAATTTCTGGAGCCTGTAGATGATAACCCATACATCGATGACTACTACAAGGACATCTCGAGATGGGCGCTCAACCTGGAGGTGTATTTCCTGAAACAGCGCTTCAAAAATCTGTTGGAGATTGAAAAGAGCAAGGAGACCATCATACAAGACAGGACCATCTTTGAGGGCGTGTATGTTTTCGCTACCAACAACAAGAATATGGGGAACATGGACGAGCGGGACTACGATACCTATATGGGACTCTTCGACTCGATGATGAAGGTGATCAAAATGCCTGAACTCATGGTGTATCTGAGAGCTTCGGTTCCGCACTTAGTAAAGAACATTCAGAAGCGGGGACGCGACTACGAGCAGCAGATGCCCATCGACTATCTGCAGGGCATCAACAACCTGTACGATGAGTTTATATACAAGAAGTACAAGGGTAAGGTGCTGGTCATAGAGGTGGATAACCTCGACTTCGAACACAACCCCAGGGAGTTTGGCGAAATCGTCGACAGAATAGACTCACAACTCTTCGGACTCTTCTCGAAGGAGGAGGAGGGAAGTTAAAGGAGATTTCTCAGGAGTTAAGGAGTTAAGACAAATGCTTTAGTTGACTTAAAATTAAACTTTAAACATTGCCCTCAAGGCTTTTGTCTTAACTCCTCAGCGACCGAAGGGAGCGATAACTCCTTAACTCCCTTAATTCCTTTATCTTCTAAAGTAACATAAATAATAACCATCATAAAAAATAAATAAAGAAATGCATATAGCTATAGCAGGCAACATAGGAAGCGGAAAGACTACGCTCACCAAACTACTCAGTAAACGTTACGGTTGGAAGCCTAACTTCGAACCTGTGGACAACAACCCTTACCTCGCTGACTACTACGAGGACATGAAAAGATGGTCGTTCAACCTGCAGATCTATTTCCTGAACAAGCGCTTCCACGACGTGGTGGAAATAGCACAGAACAAGGAAACCATCATCCAGGACCGTACTATCTTCGAGGACGCTAAGATTTTCGCACCCAACCTGCATGACAAGGGACTGATGAGCGACCGTGACTTCGCAAACTATACTGATCTCTTCGACCTGATGATCAGTCTGGTGAAACTGCCCGACCTGATGATCTATATCCGAAGCAGCATCCCTACACTCGTGAGTCATATCGAGAAGCGTGGACGTGACTTCGAGAAGAGTATTCGTATTGATTATCTGCAGGGGCTCAACGACCGCTACGAGGAATGGATCAAGGGGTATAAGGGGAAGCTGATCATCGTTGATGGCGACAACTTGCACTTTGAGGAAAATCCTGAGGATTTCCGCAAAGTGACGGATCAAATCGACGCTGAACTCTTCGGATTGTTCCCAATGTAACAGTGATAATGAAACCTCGTTTCTCTTTTTCCTTTAGAGAAACGAGGTTTTTGTTTCACGAAACTCCACCAGTCCTCCCTTAGCCTTAAGTTTTTTTCGAAAACCCACCAGTCCTCCCTTAACCTTAAGTTTTTTTTTCGAAAACCCACCAGTCCTCCCTTACCCTTAAGGGAGGGTCCACCTCTCATCTCGGTCTTCTCCCCTCAGGGAAGAAGAGGAAACCGCTCCTTCTCGTCGCTCGTAACCATTTCATTCTATGGTTGGCGGACCATCAGAGGTCTTCGCCAGCAGCAGAGCTGCATTTTGCGGTATGCGACCGCATGGACACGAATCGCTTACGGACTGCAGAAAGGCCATGAAGCCCATAGCAGCACGCCCTGAACCAACGGTCACCGGCCGAAGGGAAAGGTAAAGGGCGTGCTATTTCTGTGAGCTTCTTGGTCTTCGGGGCGTGTTGCTTATATGGACTTTTAATTACCCAATACGCCCTCCTGTAGGATTGAAATTACCCTGCACGCCCTGAAGGGGCAGAAGCTCTTAGCCCAGGGCAACGCCCTGGGTATAATGTCAGTCTGCAATGCGCCCTGTAAGGGCAAAAGCTTTAAAAAACTACTTCCTCAAAGCGATATTATAATTATAATATTGTGTATTGCCCGTGATATCCTCTTTCACATGGATGAAGGGAGGAAACTTGACACTCTCTTGCTTCGCAATGCCCTTGGTCTCGAGGATGACTAATCCGGGAGCAGGAGACTCGAAGGAATCCAACTCAAAGTACTGACCCTTCCAGATGAAACTCTTGCGATGCTTGCGGATGGTGACACGATAAGGATCGGCCTGCTGAAGCATGGACTCGTAGAGATTCTTACCTATCTGGCGCTCCGTCTCTATCTGCTCGTTGGAAGAAAGCAACTTCTTGGTGGTATGAACATACACCGTCTTGCCCTCGAAGACACGCTTGCGAAGACGTACCTCGCAACCAGGTTCGGTGGTAAGGTAAGTCTGAACGATGTCGCTGTCGATACTTCCTGCCACATCGCCCGTCACCTCAACAATGTACTTGCGCTCCTCCTCTACGGGCTGAGGAATACCCAACACATTGCTGATCTCCTTGAGAACACGGTTCAACTTGTTGTTGAAGTCGTCGTGGTTGTTGATGACACGCAGATGAGAATGACCCGTCCAGGCACTGATAACCTTCTTGTCGAGTTCGCGGGCTATCTGCAAACCATGCTCGTCGGCACGCTCCAAGCGCTGGGCATTGTTGCTCGTGGTATAAAACTGCTCGGCGCCATCGGCTGCTGAAACAAGATGGAGTACGGCATCGTAACGCTCATCGCGCAACTGGGCTGTGGTATAACCCAACTCTCCGATGATGCGGTCCCAAAGCTCGGGAGCGAGATACGAAGAGATATCCATCGCACCACGGTCGCAAACGATGATGACTGGCTTGTCTATCGTCTGTGCCATGCGCATCATGCTGTCTTCCAAAGCCAACTGAATCTGGAGCGTCGCCTTCTCGCCCTCATAGAAGAACTTGGCGTTGTCGGTAAGATAGTTCATACCTGCCTGGGTAAACATGGTTGGTACCTCGGGAATGGTGAATACCTTGTAACCCAATCCTGAGAAATGCTCTATGATGCGTACTAATGCTGTTGTCTTGCCTGCACAAGGACCGCCCGTAAGGACTATTTTCTTAATATTATTCATATGGTATGCGTATCTTTTTCTGCTTAACTTTGCTTATTTCTGCAAAGTTAATGCAAAATTCTGAGGTAACGAAAAGATTGATACTATTTTTATTCATTGTCATGAAGATTTGACAAAATCTGACTCTTAACAAAATTAAATCACTCATTTATTTTGATATTTTACCGATTTGATGTATCTTTGCAAAGATTATTAGATTATTTTGAAGCAAGATATGATATACTGTATTTCCAAAAAGTTAGAAATATCCGCTGCCCACTCGCTTCAGCTCAGCTACGAAAGCAAGTGCAGCCGCATGCATGGACACAACTGGCAGATAGAAATTTTCCTCGTCAGCAGGGACAAACTCAACGAGGACGGAATGGTGGAAGACTTCACTCACATCAAGAAAGTCATACACAGCAAGATGGATCATGCCAACCTCAACGAGATTTTCGACTTCAACCCTACTGCCGAGAATATCGGTAAATGGATTGTCGAACAGTTCGACACATGCTACAAGGTTAACATACAGGAAAGCTTCGGAAACACAGCTACTGTCATCGACGAGAACAAAATAAAGGGTATAGAGTTCATCGTCAAGTAACACAGACTGACTGCAGATATTCACAGATAACAAAGAATGAAAACTTACAGAGTCAACGAGATATTCTACTCACTACAGGGTGAGGGAAGATGGACAGGCAGACCTGCCGTCTTCGTAAGAATGAGCGGGTGCAACCTGTCGTGCCCTTTCTGCGACACCGACTTCACACACTATACGGAGATGACGGCACAGGACATCGTGGAGCAATGCAGACGCACGGGAGGTGATTGCCGGTTTATCGTACTGACGGGAGGAGAACCCTCTCTGCAGGCCGACGATGCCCTCATCGAGGCATGGCATCAGGATGGCTACTATGTGGCTGTGGAGACCAACGGAACGCATCTGCTGCCACAGAATATAGACTGGATAACCTGTTCGCCAAAGAAGGCATTTGTTGAAACTCAGGCGGCTGTCGTCATACCTCATGCCAACGAACTGAAACTCGTTTTCGATGACAAGCATCCTGTAGACTGCTGCCATCTGAAGGCCGACTACCTGTATCTGCAGCCATGCGACACAGGCAACGATGAGCAGAATGCCATCATCATGAAGCATTGCATCGAATACATCAAGCAGCACCCGGAATGGCAACTCTCGCTGCAAACTCACAAAATAATAGGAATAGAATAAAACTCAACCAAAAAATATGGAACATATCAAAACTCTCATTATCGGAAGCGGACCTGCTGGTTATACAGCAGCCATATATGCTGGTCGTGCTGACCTGAAACCTGTACTTTATGCCGGTTTGCAACCAGGCGGACAGTTGACCACCACCACCATCGTAGAAAACTTTCCTGGCTATCCCAATGGTGTGGACGGCAATCAGATGATGATGGACATGCGTGAACAGGCTGAACGATTCGGAACTGAAATGCGCGACGGAAGCATCACTCACATCGACTTCGAGAACCGTCCTTATCGTGTGGAAGACGAAGACGGTAAGGCTTTTACAACCGACACCATCATTATTGCCACAGGAGCCACAGCCAAATACTTGGGGCTTGAAGACGAGGAGAAGTATAAGGGACAGGGTGTATCGGCATGTGCCACCTGCGACGGTTTCTTCTATCGCAAGCGTACTGTGGCTGTTGTGGGCGGTGGAGACACTGCCTGCGAGGAAGCTCTCTATCTGGCAAGTCTCGCCAAGAAGGTGTATATGATCGTGAGAAAGCCTTTCCTGCGTGCTGCAGAGATCATGCAGCAACGAGTCAAGGAAAAGGAGAACATCGAGATACTCTTCGAAACCAACACCACGGGGCTCTTTGGCGACAACGGTGTAGAGGGTGCCCACCTGGTACGTCATCTCGGAGAACCCAACGAGGAGGCCTTCGACATTGCCATCGATGGTTTCTTCCTTGCCATTGGTCATAAGCCCAACACTGAGCTTTTCAAGGGCCATATCGATCTCGACGAGCAGGGATTCATCAAGGTGGTTCCCGGCACTGCCACCACCAATCTGCCCGGTATCTTTGCTGCAGGTGATGTTGCCGACCCCGTTTACCGTCAGGGAGTTGTAGCTGCAGGATCTGGTGCCAAAGCCGCTATCGAAGCCGACCGCTATCTGCAAAAGCTTTAAAGGCAAAGGAGTCTTATGACGCGCATAGAGCAAGAAAAGAAAACGGTTAGCCAAATGGTGGAGATATACTGCCACGGCATGAAGCATACGAAAGAAGGACTTTGCGAGGAGTGTTCGGCCCTACTCGACTATGCCTACACCAGATTGGAGCATTGCAAGTTTGGCGAGAAGAAGCCGACTTGCAAGAAATGTCCTATTCACTGCTATAAGCCTGACAGAAAAATACAAATGCAGGCTGCTATGCGCTATGCAGGCCCCCGTATGTTGTGGCATCACCCCATTGCTGCAATAAGACACATGATCAATGAATGGTGAACATCCAGACATTATTCTGTCGCTTTCAATGTATAGATTTCGCTGGGAGTCTTGCGCTTCAGCACTTCGAGCATGAAGTCCTTGCCTGCCACAATGCCATAGCTGCGCAATATCTGTTCGACGGTCTTGCGGGCAAGTTCGGGATGATTGTTCTCCTCGCTGAGATGACACAGCCAGACATGACGCAGAGCATCGGTGGCATTTTCTGCCAACGCCTTACCACAGGAGGTATTGCTAAGATGACCGTTAGGACCGAGAATGCGATCCTTGAGATACTGGGGATATGGCCCCTGCTGAAGCATCTCCTCATCATGATTTGCCTCTAAAACAAGATAATTAGCACGACCGATGAAGGCCTTCATCTCGTCGGTGATATGGCCCACATCCGTAATGAGACAGAAAGTCACACCACCACACTCCACTTGATAACCCACATTGTCGGTACTGTCGTGAGGAACACCAAATGGAGTGATACGAAACTCACCCAGCACGAAGGGCACACCTTTCTCTACGACATGCACATTGGCACCATTGATCTTCTTGCGAACACAATAGTTGTTCTCAATGCCACTATGCACCTTACGAGTTGTATAAACAGGCAAGTGATAATCATTGCTTAGGCTTCCCACAGACTTGACATGGTCGGCATGGTCGTGAGTGATAAGAATGTTGTGCACATCCTCGAAGCGCAATCCATAGTTATGAAAGTGCTTTTTCAGTGTCCTTATTCCTACTCCCACATCTATTAATAGTGAATCCGTCTCAGTAAAAAGATAGTAGCAATTACCACTACTTCCGCTGCCGAAGGAAATAAATCTTAGCATCTTAATTTTTATTTTCATGCAAAGTTAGCTAAAAAGATTCTAATTACAAAGTTTTTTCTTACCTTTGTGGCGTTTTTAAGCTAATTTAAAAAGATACTGATATGAGAACAAGAAGAATTTATCTTCGATGGATTCTGTTGGCTGCCGTGAGCGGCGTGATGATGATGGCAGGTTCTTCTTGCAAGCACGAGCTCAGCGACGAGGAACAGCTGCGTATGGAAGCTGACTCTTTTGCCGTGAACTACTACAACTGGCACTTCGAGAAGGCGCTGCGTTTCTGCACGCCCGAGTCGGAGAAATGGCTGAGGTTTGCTGCCAGCAATGTGCACCAGGCGGATGTCGACTCGCTGCGTGCTAAAAACGAAGACGCCCAGATTGAACTGGGCGACATCAAATGGCAAGACAATGATTCGCTTGCCACAATAGAAATAACGGTTTCTGACTTTCTGCAGATGAACACCATAGGAAAGGTTGCCCGACTGACAGAGAAAGCCAACTTCTGCCTCCCCATGGTAAAGAGAGACGGAAGATGGATGGTTAGAATGGGAAGCCCACTGCGAAGTGAAACGCAAAGTCGCGACTGAGTCGTGGATGAATGATTGCCCAGTGCTCCTGCTCGTTCTCATAGGCGGGATTGATGGCTTTCATACCCATATCGAAACGCAGGATGAAATAGTCGAAGTTAAGACGTATTCCCAAGCCGTAAGCCACAGCTATCTGCTTGTAGAACTCATCCAACTTGAACTGTCCGCCTGGCTGCTCTTCGTAGGAACGAAGGGTCCAGATGTTGCCGGCATCTACGAAGAACGCACCCTGGAACTTCCAGAACAAAGACGTGCGGTACTCGGCATTGAGGTCGAGCTTCAGATCGCCCGTCTGGTTGATGAAGTCGATACGGCCGTCGGTACCTCTGAACTTGCCTGGTCCCAACTCTCTTACACCCCATCCTCGCACGGAGTTGGCTCCACCCGAGAAATATCGTTTTTCGAAAGGCAGCACTCGGCTGTTGCCATAAGGATAGGCTATGCCGAAGCCTGCATGCAGCGCCAGGGCGTTGCGCTTGTCAAACTGCATCAGATGGGTGTAGTCGAAATCAAACTTAGCATACTGAGCGTAGGCTATATTAAATAAGGTGTACTGACCCTCTCCATTCTTCTTCAGTCCAAACGCCTTGGCTGCTCCGTTGAGCAGATTGCCTGCTGTCTCGATATTTGCCCTCATGGCGTCTATACCATTATTATATGTAATACCAAAACCTATCTTCATAATGAAAAGGTCCTCGTAGTTGTAACGCAGGATGGCGTTACGATTGTCTGCATCGTCGAGGTAGTCTTTCTTGAAGGTAGGAGAAATCCACGGCATATACACATAGTTGAGATCGAGCAGGTCGATGCGCCAGTTGAGATGGTGTCTGGGTTCTGCCCAGCGATAGCGCCAGGCTGTAGAGAACACCCTGCGATAGAACTCGGGACGGTTCTGCATGTCCCAACTCACGGAGAGCTCAGAACTTGCCGTCTGTCTCCTACGGAAGCTCTTCGACAGGAATGGTGCTAAGAATCGCGGGAACATCAACTTGGCTTCTGCCGAATACTCGATGTAGTTCTGGTCGGTGTAGCCCTCCAGTCCCTTGATGGCCTCGTAGGCTCCACGCAGTTCGATGCTGAACTGTTCGCTGCCATGGAACAGGTTGCGGTTGGTATAGGTAAGCGAGGCTGCTGCTCCCAGGTTGCCTGCCGTATTGGTGCCCTCGGGCTGAAACGACAGGGTGTGGGGCTTATTGGTGCTTATCTGTATGTTGCAGTCCAGCTGATTGGTGTCGGGCACTTCTACGAAACGTATGCTCGTATACTTCACAGCCTGCAGACGGGCAAAGTTGTTGTACGTACGCTGCAGGTCGGAAGCGCTGTAGGGCTGTCCTTCCTTCACGGCTGTGGCGTTGAGCAACACCTGATGGCGCAGATGGATGGGCAGACTGTCATTGCTCAAGAAGTTGACCTGACGTATCCAGTATCGCGGATGGTCGGTGGCAGGCTGGTTGCTGCTTGCCTTGTACTTCAGGAGATGGAGCTTCAGGTCGATATCCTTCTCGCCGGAGATGGTGTCGGCATCATACTGAATGAAGTCTTTGTTGAAACGGAAATATCCACTGTCTGCCAAGAGTCTTGCTATACGTTTGCGCTCGGCATCGAGCGCCTCTACACTGAAACGCATTCCTGGCTTCAGCAAGCGCTGACTCTCATCGCCCAGACTCAGCACCTTGCGCACCTCTTCGTCGTCGACCACATAGGTCATCTTGCCTATCCGGAATGGCTCTCCCGGATGCAACAGATACTGGGCATCGAGCTTCTTGCCCTTCGTAGTGGTGAAAAGCGAGACTCCTGCCTGCAGGAATCCCTGGTTCTGCATCGCCACACGGAGGTCCTGACACGACAGGCGTGCCTGCAACGTATCGAAGATGACGGGCTTGCGGCTGAAGGGATTTCTGAAAAGCGAGAAGATCTTGGGAGCTTCCTTCTGACGGACATAGGGTTTGAGCGACGAAGCATCGTAGGATTTATCGTCGCTCTTCACCTCCACCTTGTTAAGGATATATTCGCCTTCGGGAACATGCTTACTCACAGAGCACGCACCCAACACGAGGGGGACAAACAATATGGATATTCGATGTAGTTTCAACTTTTTTTGCTTTTACGTTATTATTTGGTGATGCGGAACCAGTCCACATCTATCCAACCACGGTTGGTCTTGCCTTCGGGCTCCTTGGCGAGGAGTCCTACCTTGGCTCCAATCCACTTGCCTTCGCGTATGGTAAATTCATCGCCCACCTTCTTGTACGACTTGCCATTCTGGGAGTAATAGAACTGCATCTTGCCCTGGCGTACCACCATTCGCATATAAGCCTGCTCGTGGATGGCTGGCTGATAGTCTATCTCGTCTACCAAACTTGGCTTGAGCGTATCGAGAACCTTTACAGTCTCGGGCTTGCCCTTGTCGGCACTCTTGCAGGTAATCTGCTGCAACTGGAACTCATCGCCCACTCGCTTGACTACCAATGCCGTGTAGTCGAGGCCCATCATGATGATACCGCCCATCTGGTTCTGGTCCTTGGCAGTAAGCTGTAGTTTGGTGGTGACTGTGAAGTTGTCGGCTGGAGTTTTCTGCAACAACAGGTTGGGTGTGTGCCAGATGGTTCCGTCGTTCTTGTCGGTATAGACGCGCATCACACCCATCGAGGTTGGCATTCCATACCACTGCTGGTAGTTGGCGTGCCATTGCCATTGAAGGCCCAACTTAGTTTCATTGAACTCATCGCTCTCCACAGGGTTTACGTTCACATGAACGGCTGCCTTAGGCATCTTATAAGTCTCGTAAGGTTCGCCACAATAGCCCTTTGCTGGCACCTTGCCCATCACAGGCCAGTTGTCCTTCCAGGTGACAGGCTGCAGGTGAACCACACGTCCGTAGGCTTCCTTGTCCTGGAAATGCATAAACCAGTCTTCGCCGTATTTTGTATGAACCCATCCGCCCTGATGAGGGCCATTGATTTTGCTCTTGCCCTGGGCAAGCACCTTCTTAGCCTCGTAAGGACCGAAAGGCGACTTGGAGCGCATGGCAATCTGATGACCTGTAGGAACACCTCCGGCAGGGAACATCACCCAGTACCAGCCGTTGCGCTTATAAAACTTAGGACCTTCGCAAGTGCGATTCTCTGTTCCGTTGCCGTCGAAGACTATGACAGGATCGCTGATGGCCTTGGTTCCTTCGGCATTCAACTCGCGAACAGTGATGACAGATGCGAAGCGATTGCGCGAATTGGCCCAGCCATTCACCAAGTACACACGGCCGTCCTCGTCCCACAGAGGAGAGGTGTCGATCATTCCCTTGCCAGGAATCACACACACTGGATCGTCCCATTTGCCGGCTGGATTCTTGGTCTTCACCATGAACACACCATAATCAGGGTCACCCCAATAGATATAGAACTCGCCGTTATGATAACTGATGCAGGGAGCCCACACACCATTGCCATGCGATGGCTTATCGAACTCGCTCTCAGGCTGGAGTTTGGTGACAGCATGTCCGATGAGTTCCCAGTTGACAAGGTCCTTGCTGTGGAGGATGGGCAGACCTGGAATACAGTTGAAACTGCTGGCTGTGAGGTAATAGTCATCACCTACAGCCACCACGTCGGGGTCACTATAGTCTGCATTAATTACAGGATTGGTATAAGTTCCATTACCATTGTCCGGATTCCATACCTGCGACACGTAAGGTTTGGCTGTCTGAGCAAAGGCTCCTAAAGATGCCGATGCAAGAAATAATACGATTAGTTTTTTCTTCATTGGTTATGAAAAGATTTAGTTTGTTAAAAAAAATAGTTTATTTGAATGATATTTTATTTATTTAAAGAAATAACGTATTAAACATATTGTTTGGTGAAAGAATTTACATATTAAACATTTTGTTTAGTATTCTGCTCTATCTTTCTTACAGTCAGATGATAGCGATTACCATCAAAGAGGACCTGCATCATGCGTATAGGATGCTCACCATGACCACTGAGAGCCAAGGCGACATGTCCCATCGTGCGACGGAGATTGAGTTCGATGCAGGGATTGATAAAGACATCCTTGCTTCCGGGCTCTTTGGCGCACACCATCATGTCAACTCCGAACGGACCGCTGTAGACTCCCTTCAGAGCAGGCTGCATCACCTCGCAGACATGCTGGCTGATAGCTTCCAGCTGCTCATGGCTGACATAAGACTGCAGCATTTCCTCCTTCTCTTCCTCCGAAGCAAGCACATTGCCCGTATAGGCATTCTTCGCAACCTGGAAAAGAGACAGTCCTCGATAAACAATCTGTCCGTCGATGGCTTCAAACTCCATACCGAAATCTTTCACCTTATTATAATAGGGCTCTACTGTGACACCGCACTGTTTTTCGATGATACGTTCAGTCCAGCGCGAGAAGCCTGGGTCTTGCAACATCTGAGCTGTGAGATAGCGCACGCCCCTGCCGCTGCTGCTCCATGGAGCTTTGACTACAGCCCGCTGCATTTGCTGCACCAGAAGGATAAGATCCTGCAGGTTCGACACAAACTTCACGTCGCTCTGCAGATGCGTGGATGCCCATTGACGAGAACTCAGTTCTCTTATCTTTTGCATGGTTTCATCGGTAGGAAGCATTATGTCAGGGCATCCTATGCGGCGCAACTCCTCCTTGAGCGAGAGATTCCAGCCCCAGGGATGAATGCTGTCCACCGACATGGTATCGGCAAATATCTTCTGCAACTGCAACTTGGTGACGAACTCCACCCTGTCCTGATTCTCATAACCGCAGAGATGACGCACCTTGTCGCGGGCATTGTCTATGTCGTCGACCAACACCAAATCTCCATCGTCAGCCCATAAGGCAGGAATGAAAGACAGGTCGCCCCGAAGGAGACGACCAGCATGGGGTGCGGTGAATATTTTTTGGTTGGCAGCTAACGCCAAATCGTGGTCTGGATTGAAAATATGCAACTTCATGAGTGCAAAGTTACTAAAATCTCGCTATATTTTGCCTCATTTTACTTAGATTAGTGCTAAATAATGAAAAAAAAGTTGTTTTTTGCTATCTTGAGTTTGCAATTTAGAAAATAAATATTACCTTTGCACTATTAAAAACAATACGAAAGAACATAAACTCATGGAAGAGGCTTTCTTCAGAACACATCGATATCTGGTCGAGCACATCAACGCTCCAGTTCGTCGCACCCTAATGGATGAGATTGACTGGAACGACCGCATGATTGGTATCAAGGGTACACGAGGAGTCGGAAAGACTACTTTCCTACTGCAATATGCCAAGGAAAAGTTTGGTGCTGACGACCACAAATGTCTCTTTGTGAACATGAACAACTTCTACTTCCAAGGACGTGGAATAGCCGACTTTGCCGGCGACTTTGTCAGACAGGGCGGACGCACATTGCTTATCGACCAGGTTTTCAAACAGCCAGACTGGAGCAAGGAGCTTCGTCGTTGCTATGACCTCTATCCCGAACTGAAGATCGTCTTTACCGGTTCGAGCGTGATGCGACTGAAAGAGGAGAATCCTGAGCTCAACGGCATCGTGAAGAGTTACAACCTGCGTGGCTTCTCCTTCCGCGAGTTCATCAACCTGCAGACAGGCAACAACTTCCAGCCATACGAGTTGGAGGACATCCTGCAGAACCACGAGCACATCATCAAGCAGATCCTGCCCAAGGTGAGTCCGATGAAATACTTCAAAGACTATCTGCACCATGGTTTCTATCCCTTCTTCCTGGAGCAGCGCAACTTTACCGAGAACCTGCTCAAAACCATGAATATGATGACTGAGGTGGACATTCTGCTCATCAAACAGATAGAACTGAAGTACCTCACTAAGATAAAGCGACTCTTCTACCAGTTGGCTGTAGAGGGAGCCAAGGCGCCCAACATCAGCCAGTTGGCTGAAGGCATAGAGACCAGCCGTGCCACGGTGATGAACTACATCAAGTATCTCGCAGACGCACGACTCATCAACATGATTTATCCAGACAATCAAGAGTTCCCCAAAAAGCCATCCAAGGTGATGTTGCACAATCCCAATCTGATGTACGCCATCTTCCCCCTGCAGATAGACGAACAGGAAGTGATGGAAACATTCTTTGTCAACTCCATGTGGAAAGACCATAAGGTGCATCAGGGTGGACACGACCATTTTTATATGGTGGACGGTAACAGGAAGTTCCGCATATGCGACGCCCAGGCTACTAATAAATTAAGGTATAACCCCGACACCATCTACGCCCGTTACAACACCGAGGTGGGAAAGGACAACAGAATACCACTCTGGCTCTTGGGATTCCTTTACTAAAAGGAAAGCGCAACTACTAAAAGGAAAGCGCAACAAGAAAGGTCTCGAAGAAAAGCCTCAGAGTTTACACCTCGAAGGAAAAATAAAAGCAAAGCAAGACTATTAAGACAAAAATAAAATAAGTATACAAAACATTTTTAATATTTTATCTAAAAGTAAAATGGCTAAAGAAAAAAAATTTATCACTTGTGATGGTAACACAGCTGCCGCTCATGTAAGCTACATGT
>ERZ1026878.320-NODE-320-length-38382-cov-38.139536_pt1 | contig 38382 bp, 23 predicted proteins | sample MGYA00380169_ERZ1026878 | MGnify/ENA primary metagenome ERZ1026878 (study PRJEB33269, sample SAMEA4719805) | human gut metagenome | biome: human-associated habitat; feature: organic feature; material: feces | place: Cameroon | collected 2013-10 ...
ACATAAATGTAATTATTTAGGTAAAACTTTATAAATGAGCCTGTTGAACTGATATTTTTCATATCTATTTTCTCCTATTCCTACTAAAGATTATACAGTGAAAGTTGATTTTCTAAAAAGAAAACTCAAGTTTTTAGAGCTAAAATGCTGTTTGAGAGTACTTTGAATCTATTGCAGGTTAAGATTTTCGCACCGTAAAAATTTCGCAACGAATAGGTATTTGGGCACATTTAATAATTTTAATTGCAATAAAAGCATAGCAATGTAGTTTTGCCCAGAGATTGATCTGATAAAATATAAATATTTTAACTTGGCCTTTTTAAGACTTGAATGTTTTAAGACTTGAATGGTGCTGTCCGCGATAGTCTCCCCATAAAAGCTTATCAACATTGTTGATAAACTTATAAATCCAACAGCACCATTGATAATATGAGCATATGTAAGAATAAGCTAAAGAGAGAAACAGTAAAACTACTCTTTAGTTATTTTTTCAACAACATCTTTAGATGTTGTTTCAACTGATAACAAATCTGAATCTGATTTATCTTCTAAAGAAGATGTATCCTCAGTTTCAGTGTGATGTGCTTTAGAGAACTGTGATCTGTAAAGTACAGCATAAGCGCCATTTTTCTCTAACAGCTCATTATGTGTCCCCTCTTCAACAACCTGACCGTCATTGATAACTAAGATCTTATCGGCATCCATAACAGTTGAAAGTCTGTGAGCAATCACTATGGTAGTTCTGCCTTCCATAAGCTTATCTAATGCTCTTTGAACCACTTTCTCTGACTTATTATCAAGAGCAGAGGTAGCCTCATCTAAGATTACGATTGGCGAATTTTTTAAAATTGCTCTTGCAATAGCTAAACGCTGCTTTTGACCACCAGATAAAAGTAAACCACGTTCACCGATTACAGTATCAATACCATTTGGCAATTTCTGTACAAACTCATCAAGATATGCACTCTTGATAGCACGGTTAATCTCCTCATCGGTAGCATCAGCTTTACCATACATTAAGTTTTGTCTTACTGTACCATCAAAGAGGAAGTTGTCCTGGAACACCATAGAGATCTTGTCTCTTAATGAGGATAAGGTAAATTCAGTGATATCAGTACCATCAACGGTAATAGAACCTGAATCTAACTCATATAGTCTTGGGATCAAAGAGCATACTGTTGACTTACCACCGCCAGAGTTACCTACTAAGGCTACTTTCTTACCTACCGGAACTGATAAGTTCACATCCTTTAAGATCATTCTCTGACCGTCATAGGAGAAGTTTACATGGTTAAACTTAATCTCTTTTGATACGGCTTTAAGTTCTTTTTTACCCTCTCCATCATTTGCTTCAAATGAAGGTGCATCTAAGATCACATAGATACGCTCTAATGCTAATAAAGCTGTTTGCAGACCAACATAGTTGTTGCCAATACTCTTAATTGGAGTATATAGCATGATTAGAGCAGCTAGGAAGGCTACGAAAGTACCTGAGGTGATTACACCTGTGGTAATTAAATACATACCATAGTAAAGCACGCCTGCTACACCGCAAGCTGTAACTAAATGCATTGCAGGAGATAACCAGTTGGTATCTCTTGTCATCTTCATAGAGAATTTAAAGATATCCTCAACTTCTCTATGAAACTTCTCATACATAGTCTTGATAAGGTTAAAGGATTTGATGATCTTGATACCAGAATAGGTTTCTACATAGGTAGTGTTGATCTTTGTCTGAGCCTCAACGTTCTTAGACATGATCTTCATAACCTTTTTTCTGGCAATCTTCATTGGGATCACCAATAAAAACAGTACACCTAAGGCAATAAAAGACAATTGCCATGAGTTCCAAAGCAGAACCGCCAATAAACCTAATGAGGACCAGAACTTTGATAAGAAAAGCTTTACGTTCGTAATAAGACCTGTAGTAGCAGAGTCAGCATCATTACAGAATCTTAATAGAACAATACCTGAGGTATTCTTATCAAAGAAAGCAGATTCACTTACTAATAGTTTTTTGTATAAAGCTAATTTCAAGTCAGTTGAAATTCTTGAACCTACATAGGTATTGACGATATTTGAGGTATAAATACAGATACCTTGCACTAAGGTAAATCCAATAATAATAAAAGGAACCTTTAAAGCAAATTCAGTATTTTTGTCCACCATTACATTATCCATAAATGGCTTTAAGAAAGATGCAACAGCAGCATCCAAGCCTCCTACTGGGATAGTAAGCAACACACCTAATATGGTTAAAAAGATATATGGTTTTAAAAATGGCCAGAATTTCTTCAATCCTGCTAATGGAGATAGTGATCCTTGCTCTATGATCACATCAAGTCTTTGAGCTGGGTGTTTTTTGTTCATTAGTTACCTTTTAACATATACGCCTGTAACCTTTTATTATAACTTTTTTAGCTTGATGTTTTAAGTAGATAAAACAAATGACGGATTTTCATAAATAATTTGTCATAGACAATATATAAAAGTGTGATAAATATATACACTTTTATATATAATTATGTGATAATCGCCACTATAAATACATTATAAAAGTGTGATCTTAATAACTTATATTTAATAATATCAAATAGTTAATAACATTTAGATATTTGTACAACAGGTCATCTCTTTTACTATGATTGATTCTATCTTATAAACAAATTTTTGACTTAACAAGAACAATACTATGCAGAGATTGATAATAAACAAGCTCTTAGCTTGGAAAGAATCTTCTTTTAGAAAGCCACTAATCCTAAAAGGTATAAGACAGGTAGGAAAAACGTGGTTACTAAAAGAATTTGGAAAGCTATATTATGAAAATACAGCTTACTTCAACTTTGATGAAAACAATGACTACAAACAATTTTTTGAAACAACTAAAGATGTTAAGCGCATATTAAGAAATTTAATGCTTGTAAGTGGGCAAAAGATTGAACCTCATAGAACTCTAATTATCTTTGACGAGATCCAAGATTGCCCTGATGTCATAAACTCATTAAAGTACTTTTGTGAAAACGCACCTGAGTATCATATAGCTTGCGCTGGTTCTCTTTTAGGAATTACTTTAGCCAAACCATCTTCTTTTCCTGTTGGTAAGGTCAACTTTTTACAAGTAAATCCCATGACTTTTACTGAATTCTTACTTGCTAACAATGATGACAGTTTGGTTGAATTTTTAAAGACAATTGATAGCCTAGAACCTATTCCACAAGCATTCTTTAATAAGCTGTATGAAAAGCTCAAAATGTACTACGTAACTGGTGGTATGCCTGAACCTGTACAAAGATGGTCTGAATACAACGACGTTGAAGCTATGGAAGAAAGCCTCGCATCTATTATTACTGCCTATGAAAGGGATTTTGCAAAGCATCCTAATATCAGGGAATATCCTAAGATCTCAATGATCTTCAGATCGATTCCATCACAGCTATCTCGTGAAAACAAAAAATTTCTCTACAAAGTAGTAAAAAAAGGTGCTAGAGCAAGAGAATACGAAGATGCATTACAATGGCTTGTAGATGCTGGAATTGTGCATAAGATCTACAGAAGTACAGCACCTTCATTGCCTTTAATAGCTTATGATGACATCTCTGCTTTTAAAATTTATCTTGCAGATGTTGGTCTTTTAAGAAAATTATGCCAACTCTCGCCTAGAGCTTTTGGTGAGAAAAACAGGTTATTTACTGAATTTAAAGGCGCTTTAACAGAGAACTTTGTTTTGCAAAGCTTAATATGTCAAAGTGATTTGACTCCTCGCTATTGGTCTCAAAATAATCCATCTTATGAAGTAGACTTCTTAGTTCAAAAAGAAAATGACATATATCCAGTAGAAGTAAAGGCAGAGAGCAATACTAGGGCAACAAGTTTGAAAAAGTTCAAAGAGCTGTTTTCTGATAAGGTAAAGTTACGTATTAGGTACTCTTTAGATAACTTAAAACTTGATGGAGATGTTTTAAACATTCCCCTTTTTATGATTGACTATACAGATTCGCTGATAAAGCTTGCTCTAAATAAATTAGGTCAGTCATAAATGAGAATAGATTAGGATGTCTTAATTGATTACCTTGTATCACGGATCATCATCCATAATTGAAAATCCAAGATTTGACTTTTGTAATACACATAATGACTTTGGAAAAGAATTTTACTGAGGAAGGTCTTGAATTAGCAAATGGTGACTTCATGGTATCTGGATGTTAAGGCATTGAACTTGCTCACTATGTTTTAGAAGATCAGAATCTTGATAGAGAGATATTAAGAGATTTCATTTCATCAAATACAATAAAAGAATACTAGTTTGGATCAAATGTTGCTTTTTACCAATGATTAACCTCTCTTTCTTTTACAAAGATCTTTGAGGTGGCAGATACTGACACAATTCTATCAATGTTTGATAATTTCCATGAAATGGATGTAACACAGTTTATTTAAGCTATGAATGACAAATGTCTAGAAAAACATCCTGAAAGTAAGCAATCGCTTGCCTAGTGCAAAAAGAAATATCCGTAAAAGAGTGTCTGAAGCTACGAATGTAAGCCCCAATATACTTAACGATTTAGTAAATCGTTATAAGATCTTTATAAATGATCTTGTCTCTTGTTTAGGTAAGATTGCAAAGTCTTTAGATTATGATATTCCTCCTCTTCAAGAAAAAAATCCCATTGATGAGATTGATTGTAACAATGAGCTTTTTGAAGAGTTTTAACGCACTATTATCTCCTCTTTCCTACAAGAGATTAGCAAACCGTTTTTGAATGTGCTCATAAGGTGCCACAGAGTTTAAATTCCAAAATAAATTTGTCTTTTAACACTTAATCCTAAAGACAAAAATCAACTCTATCTATTATTGGCTTCCATTTTCAAAGATATAAAAAGAGACCTCCAAACGCAGTTTTAAGCAAGGTATATTTTTTATTGTATCTTACATCTTTATTTTTATGATATTATCTACTAATCGAGTTAAATATGAAGAAAAGAGACGTAGTTGAACTGATTAGATATCATGCTGAGCATAATGAGCCTGGTTTTAAAGTAGCAGCCTATACAGTTGCTAAATGTTTTGATGAAATGGAAAATCATGAACTTGCTCATTATGTTATGGCTTTGGTAACTGATCCTATCTCTTTCGTTCCTCAATCAGGATTTAATGACATTACTGATACCATTGAAGACATAAAATACCTGCAAAAGATATCAACTTCTGTGGAACATCCTCCACTTCTGCCTCAAGTCATTACAGACGACATCATAGGTGTTGCTAATGCCGAAAAAAGGAATTTAGGTGTTTGTAAATTTTTGTTTCATGGGAAACCAGGAACAGGTAAAACAGAAGCTGTAAAGCAACTGGGAAGAATGCTGAAAAAGGACGTTTATTCTGTTGAATTTACCCAAATAATAGACAGTAAATTAGGACAGACTTCTAAAAATTTATCGGAACTTTTCAAGAAAATAACTGCAATGAACTCTTACAACAAGTGCATTATCTTATTTGATGAGATAGATGCACTTGCTCTTGATAGAACCAATTCAAATGACCTAAGAGAAATGGGCTGAGTAACCTCTACTCTTCTCTTCTAAAATACCTCGATAGTTTACCTAAAGATATTGTCATCATTGCAACTACCAATTTGTATGAACATTTTGACAAAGCACTCACTAGAAGATTTGATGCTTTGATCAACTTTGCTCGATATACCCAAAGAGATCTATTAGAAATAGGTTAATCTATTCTCAATCGATATTTAGACAAAGTAAAAATCTGTAAGAAGAACAATCGACTGTTAAAAAAAATCATGACTAGTTTTAAGAAAATTCCTTAACAAGGAGAATTGTTAAACATCATAAAGACTTCTGTTGCTTTTAGTGCTCCTCATGATCCTGAAGATTATTTACGCTGGTTGTATCACGTTGTAACTGACAATGAGATTTACGATCTTCCAAAATTAAAAGAGCTTAAATTCACCAAAAGAGAAATTGCAATTCTCTTTGACAAATCTAAAATCGCTAAAGATATGGATTATAAACATAAGTTGACGATTAAGAAAATTAACAGATTTTCCTTTAACAAACGCTTTTAAATGAAGATTGAATAGTATAAACCAAAATTTGCTTGCCATAATTTCAAAGCTGTTTTCACTACTTTCATGTTTTTATAAAAAGAGTCTTCTTTAGAGCTTTTTATACCTTTATTAAAATCAATGCGCCAACTAAACAAAGCAAATATCTGTTAGTAAGGCGCATCTAAGACTCTTTAGTACTAAACGTTATTTAAGATCTTCTAACAATGATCTGTAACCATCATTTAGTAATGGGAAGATAAAGCCTGATTTTGCATTTAAATCAGTCTTCTCAATATGGAAAGTGGTAGCTCCCCTTTCTCTCTTCCACTGATTTACAGCAAGTCTTGTAAAGTAACGAGTTACAAACAGCTTTAGATCATCACGTGAAAAGTTCTGATACTCTTCTACTAAGGTATCTAAAATTCTCTGTGGAGTATAAAGCTCACCTTGATGTAATACATGAATTCTATCTAAGATCACATAAGGCATTAGATCACGCTCATCAGTCTGACCTGGTTTTAATTCAGCAGTAGGAGCCTGAGCTGAGATGTATGACATATCAGGAACATCTAGTTTCAAGCCCCCTTTTACAACTTCAATTCCATCATCTGCTATATGCTGATTGATTTTTAGAATTCTGCTCTTAGAAACATCACCAATTGGGGATAGACCACCTGCTGTATCTCCATCCATTGTGCAGTAACCTACAGCATCCTCTGAAGCATTACAGGTTGACATTAAAAGCTTGTTATAGCGGTTTGCGATCATCCAGATACCAGGTGCACGAGAACGAGCCTGAATGTTCTGCAATGTCAAATCGTCACGATCCCAGTTAAGCTCATCGCTAGGTGTTGTACCATTGATGATAGCAACATAATCTTCAACTAACTTTGCAATTGACCACTCATAATGAGTTGCACCAATGTTATGAGCAACTTTTGAAGCTGCGGTTCTGGTTACAGAGCCAGATACAGCTGATCCTTGATATACAGTGGTTAAGACCTGAGGCATAATCTTTTCTTTTACATATGACTGTTTATCACCTGTAAAAGCAGGCACCTCAAACTTTAATGAAGATAGAAGATCTTTATACTCGTCATAGCCTAACTCTTCTAAAGCAGCTAACTGACCATAGCAAACACAGGTTGCACAAAGACCAGAATCTGCACCTCCTGACATAGATAGAGCAAAACCATGAGAACGGGTCTTTAACATCCAGTCAAACTGACCTAATGCTACAGCTCTAACAATTGTGTCGTACTCTTTTAAGAACTCACTGATGCCTGATGATGCTGTTACAAAGTCAGCTCTCTTAAAAGATAGATAGTTACTCTGTGCAACTAACTTACCGTCATCTGCAATAATTGACAGACCATCAAAGATATCAGAACCACTTTCACAGCCTAAGATGTTAGTTGTTACAACGGTACATTTTAGATTTGAAGATAAGGCTACAGCATCTACAACACGCTTTTTATCATCAAACAGCTCAAAACGCTTGGCCTCAGGACAGATTAAAAGCTCAACTTTATCTAGATAAGATAAATCACCTTCATTAAAGTAAACACCAACTCTCCTAGTTTCCACTTGATTTGAAGAAACTTTAAGTTCAACCTCAAAAGTGTTAGCCGGTGTAAAGATCTCAGATCCTATATTAAAAGATAAACCTTCAACACAAGGAGTTCTAAAGAAACGAACTCTTGAGTCACAGCTGTTATAGCATGAGTGTAAAACACTTACACCTATGATTTTGCTTTTCTTTAATAGAACATAAGCATCATAAGACTTATTGTCAGAGCCAGTTAAAGGCAGACCTACACCTACAACAATCCCCTCAGGCAGTGAGTACTTTAAATTTAACAAAGCATGCTGTGCACCTTTAGTTAACTCACTATGCCAGAACAGATCACCACAGTTGTAACCAGAAATTGCAAGTTCTGGAAAAGCTATAATAGAGATACCTTTTTTTACAGCTTGTGCACATTGTTTGAGAATTTTATCAAGATTGCCATTAAGATCGAGAGGAGTAGTGTTGATTCGACCTGCAGCAATGTAGTTTAAATCTGCCATACTATAAACTCCAATGAAGAATTGTGTTGTGCATACTCAATTTGCAAATCAATTTACATCTTTGGTAAATGAAATGGTGATCCTCGTAAAAGAGAACTTTTGCAAAATCAGTTGCATCCATAGTTGTTTTGCATACCGTCCAAAATAACATAATTTAGGTCATAATGATTAACCACGCCCTAAAAATGAACATTGAGATAGATTTTATTGTTTAGTCTAGTTTATTTTAATTATGTTTTACACCGGTGCTTTAAATTTAGAAGTAAAGCATTATTGATGAATCTCATCACAGAAAGAGGAATAAGCTGTAAGAGTTTTCAAAGCATGATTGCTACAATTGAGTACAACAATTGTGTAAGTGCATATGAGCACAAAATAAAAAAGTGAATAAGATTAGAGAGTTCATTTTATTAAACTGAACCTAATTTCAACTAAGCTCAATCTATATTCAGAATATGAACAAAGATATAAACCAATTTTTATCAAGGATCGGTATACGTGAGCAACAAGAATTATATTATTTCACAAGGTCACTGCAGACATTTAGGTGCAACTATTGAAAAAGATGGAGTAAATTTCGCCGTTTGGGCACCAGATGCAGCCGAAATTGATCTTTTACTGTTCGATGCAGTAGATGACGATTCACCTTATGTAGTACATCTGTCCTCTACAGTTTTTAAATCCACCTACTTTTGGCATGTATTTGTTCACAATATAGGTGCTGGTCAAATCTATGCTTATAGAGTAACAAAAACTGTTGACAGTCCACAGGCACAATCTCAGGCAGAAGAGATTAACAAGATCTTAATCGACCCATATGGAATGAGAGTACTCTTCCCTGATGATTACAAAAGATTCCTACCTAAAGACGAGAAGCTTGCTTTTAAATATGCACCTAAGAGTGCTGTCATCAATGTGGACGAATATGATTGGGGTATTGATACTTTTCCTCACCATTCACTTGAGAACACCATCATCTATGAGATGCATGTAAAAGGATTTACGGCTGATAAAAGTTCAGGTCTTTCAGATGAGCTAAGAGGCACCTACAAAGGTCTTATTGAAAAGATCCCTTATCTTGTAGAGCTAGGTATCACAGCAGTAGAGCTCATGCCTGTATATCAGTTCGATGAAGAGGATGCTAGACCTAATATGGATAACTATTGGGGCTACAGTCCTATGGCATTTTTCTCAGTACACGAAGGCTACAGTTCCGATAAAAGTATTGAAGGACCTGTAAAAGAGTTCCGTGACATGGTCAAAGCCCTTCACAGAAACGGCATCGAGGTTATCCTAGATGTGGTTTACAACCACACCTCTGAAGGTGATGAGAACGGTCCTAGTTACTGTTTTAAAGGTTTTGATAAGGATGGCTACTACATCATTAAAGATGGCTATTACCAAAACTACTCAGGTTGCGGTAACTCTTTAAATGCTAACCAGCCGGTTGTAAGAAACCTGATCATCGACTCACTTGTCTTCTGGCATGAGAAGATGCATGTTGACGGTTTTAGATTTGATTTGGCCTCTATTCTAACCCGTGATAAGTTTGGCGCTCCAATGAACGACAACTCAACCTTGCTGTCTATTGATGCTAACAGACGACTTGCAGAGGCCAAGTTAATTGCAGAGCCTTGGGATGCTGGTGGTCTATACCAGTTAGGTGCAATTTCAGGCTCTAAATGGAGAGAGTGGAACGGACAGTTCAGAGATGATGTCAGAAGCTTTATGAGAGCAGATCCTGGTATGGTCAAAAAGTTCGTTTTAAGACTTTTAGGCTCTCCTGATATTTACAACGAGCATATGGTTGATGCTCAAAAGTCAGTTAACTTTATCACCTGTCATGATGGCTTTACCCTTTATGATCTGGTTTGCTACTCACACAAGCATAATCTTGCTAATGGTGAACATAACCGTGATGGTAATGATAACAACTATTCAGCAAACTACGGCTTTGAGGGCCCTACAGATGATGTTCATTTAAATGAATTAAGACTTCGTCAGGTGAAAAACTTCATGGCAATTACCATGCTCTCACTGGGTACTCCTATGATCTGTATGGGAGATGAAGTACTACGCTCCCAAAATGGTAATAACAATGCCTATTGCCAGGACAATAAGCTTAGCTATTTAAACTGGGACCTTAATGAGCAACAGCGTGAGATGTTTGATTTTACCAAGACACTAATTGGTCTTTCCAGAATCGGTAAAATTAAGCATGTAAATGATACACCTCACCATAAATTAGACAAATTGCTCACTAATGCCAAGATCCAGTGGCATGGCATTAAGCCTTTCCAGCCCGATTGGTCTGATATGTCTCACTCAATTGGATTTTTATACTATTACTCCAAACAAGAGATGTATGCCTACATCTTTGTTAATGCCTTTTGGGAAGATTTGACCATCGAAATACCATGCGTTCCAGGTCACCTTGATAAGAGCTGGTACCAGTTCATCAATACATCTCTAGGACCTGGTAAAGACGTAACTCCTTTCTATATGAGTACCAGGTATCACGCAGGTGAAAAGATTAAAGTAAAAAGCAGAACTGTTTTAATGCTACTGTGCCCTAGCACATAAATTTTAACAACTACTTATTTAGCAAGTAAATAGGTAGTTGTTTATATTAAAATATATAGTGTTTAATAATGTATTGAATACATCGTGATCTTTAATAAAATTAGGTAAACTTAATGAGTTGTGAATGTAATATGATTTTTAGAATCAGCAAAATTCATATACAAATAAATAGATATAAAGAAAGATCGATGCTAAGAGTTATGTTCAAAATATTCTTTTTTGACTAACTGAACAGACTATAATTAATCATTAGCAATAAAAAACAGGATTAATAAAATGAGCGATAATGAAATTTTACCCTTACCGGATAATCCTGGCTGTTATGAAGAGCTAAAAGACGGTAATTGTTACTTTGTAGATAAAACAGAGCACTTAAAGACTGTTTTTACAAGTTCTACAAAAGTTCTGTTGTTTACAAGACCAAGACGTTTTGGTAAGACTTTGCTCATGACCATGTTTGAGTCATTCTTAAAGATAAATCCTGATAAGCCTTTTAATACCTCTTTACAGCAAAAGTACTTTCAAGGCACCAAGATACTTGAGGACAAAGAGTTCTGTTCTAAGTTCATGGGACAGTATCCTGTTATTGATATTTCTTTAAAAGATGTAACAGGTAAGACCTTTGAAATTGCATATAAAAACTTTGCAAAGGAAATAAGCAAACTTGCAGAAAAGTATAGATATCTTTTAAACAGCCCAAAACTAGATGAAGAAGATAAAGACAAATTAAGCAAAATTCTTAAGGTAGAGTTTTTAAGGGAATTTGAGAATTCAGATTATCTGACAGGTTCATTAAGTATCATAGCTACAGCTCTTTATAAAGAATATGGAAAGTACCCAGTACTCCTTATTGATGAGTATGATGTACCTCTTGCTAATGCTTCATATCATGACATACAGAATACAAAACTGTATCGTGATGAGAAAGACTTTAAGGCTGACTTTCATTACAACATGGTAGATTTGATGAAAAGTTTTCTTGGTATTTTAAAAGATCAAAAGACTCTCACCAAAGTCATTATCACCGGTTGCTTAAAGGTAGCTAAGAACAGTCTTTTTACAGGTGTTAATAACCTTAAGGTAAATACAGTCCTCTCTGAAAACGAAGACTATACAGGAATCATTGGTTTTACCAAAGAAGAAACCTATAAGTTCTTAAAAGACTATAAAATGGACAATTTTGCTCAAAAAGTAAAAGAGCATTATGACGGATACAAGTTCTATGACAAAGAGATTTTCTGTCCATGGGATATAGTAAGTTTCATTAGTGATTATTACAAAAAGAATCTTAAGGGAACCTTAAAGTTAAACAGGTTAGAAAACTATTGGGAAGGCACTACCTCTGATAAATCCTTATCAGGCTATATTGGATATTTAACTGATAATGACAATCAAAAGATGCAGGACTTAGTTGATGGTAAGGCCATTGGTTTTCAGTTAAATGAATCCATGAACTATGATTGTTTATCACAGCATGATTCAAATGATTTCTGGTCACTATTGCTTCATTCAGGATATTTAACTCTTGATTGGGAAAAGACAGAGAAAGCAGAGTTATCTAAAGACAGCAAAACCAATAAAGAAATCTTTGCAAGAATTCCTAACCTAGAGATACTTGAGTGTTTTGAAAACAATATTAAAGAAAGGTTTGGAAACGGTGTAAAGAAAGATAACCTTGCTTTAAACATATCTAATGCTCTGTTAGAAGGTAATGTTGATTTTGTACAGAACAAGTTAGGACCATTATTACGTTCTTTCGTATCAATAAGAGATACAGCAACTAGAGCTCCTCATGAGAACTACTACCATGGCTTCTTAAACGGTATCTTTACTAACTGTAAAGATAATCTGGGTGAATATCATTCTAACTACGAATCAGGTGATGGCTATCCTGATATTTTCTTTAAGGACAGTGATTGTAGAAAAGTAGCAATCATTGAGATTAAATCAGCGCCAATAGGATCTGATATTGAAACTTTAAGTGAGAAGGCTATATCTCAGATTGAAGACAAGAAATACGCAGAGCCTTTAATGTCTAATAAAACTGTTAAAAGCATCTATGGCTATGGTATTACCTTTGCCGGAAAGAGCTGTGCTGTTAGCGTAAAGAAATTGAAGTAAAAGTTGCTTTGTTAAATACAGATAGTAAGACACAATTTCAAAACATGAAGAAATAAGTTGGAGATTAGACAAAAATTGACTAAAAATGTAAATGTTTGCATCCGAATCATTTAGCCGATGCAAACATTTCAGAATTTTTACAGAAGAGATCGCTATGTAAAACTAAAATATTTGTCTCTTGTATGAATATTTTCTCAGGATCCTGCTTAATCTTGATGCGCACCTAAAATCTTACAAGCTATTTCAACTGATGATTTATCAGGCATTGGAGTATCTTTGAGCTTGTAATCAATACCTAGAGCTTCATATTTATGTACACCTAATGAATGATAAGGCAGTACTTCAACTTTTTTGACATTTGATAAAGAATCAATGATCTTTCTTACATTCTGTAACTGCTCATTGTTATCAGTAATGCCTGGAACCAAAACATGTCTTATCCATACTGGTATATGCAGTTCATCTAAATGATGAGCGCAGGCTAGAATATTCTCATTACCAATACCTGTTAGCTTTTTATGTTCAGCACTGTCAGAATGTTTAATATCTAATAACACAAGATCTGTGTATTTCATAAGCTCATCGAACTTTTGCTTATACTCATCAGTATCTCTATAAGGACCTGCTGAAGTATCAAGACAGGTGTTTACACCAAGTTCCTTGAACTTTTTAAATAATTCAGTTACAAATTCAATTTGAACTAATGCTTCGCCACCACTTACAGTAACGCCACCATCTTTGCCCCAGTAGTTTTTATAACGCATGGCTTTATTAACTACAGTATCAACATCGAAAGTCTCCCCTGTGTTCATTTTCCAGGTATCTGGATTATGACAATAAAGGCAACGCATTGGGCAACCTTGCATAAAGACCACGAAACGAACACCAGGTCCGTCTACAGATCCGAAAGTTTCAAAAGAGTGGATATAACCTTGAGTCATTACATGTGTCCTATAAATTCATTTTCCTATCAGCTCAATTACTGATATGAGTGTTATTTCTTAATTCTGTCTTCCTCAGACAAAGGGCGCCAAAAGGCGCCCTCTTTATACAGATTATAGTGTAATTTTTCTAAATTACATTGCCTTGTGGCAAGTTCTAGAAATTACATCTAACTGCTGCTCACGAGTTAAATCGATGAACTTAACAGCATAACCTGATACACGGATTGTGAAGTTTGCATACTCAGGCTTCTCTGGGTGCTCCATAGCATCGATTAACTTCTCAGTGCCGAATACATTAACGTTCAGGTGATGAGCGCCCTGGTTAAAGTAACCGTCCATTACCTGAACTAAGTTCTTAACACGCTCTTCCTCTGAGTGACCTAATGCATCTGGGCTGATGGTCTGGGTGTTTGAAATACCGTCTAAAGCATACTCGTAAGGTAGTTTTGCAACTGAGTTTAGAGATGCTAATAAACCAGACTTCTCTGCACCGTATGATGGGTTTGCACCAGGAGATAAAGGCTCGCCTGCCTTTCTGCCATCAGGTAATGAACCTGTAGCCTTACCGTATACAACGTTAGAAGTAATGGTAAGAATTGAGGTTGTAGCCTCTGAGTTACGATAGGTATGGCGCTTCTTTAACTTGGTTAAGAAGGTTCTTAATAACCATACTGCAATCTTATCAGCACGATCATCATCATTACCGTAACGTGGGAAGTCACCCTCAACCTCAAAGTCAACAGCAATGCCGTTCTCATTGCGGATTGGCTTTACCTTTGCATACTTAACTGCTGATAATGAGTCAACTACGTGCGAGAAGCCTGCAATACCAGTTGCGAAAGTACGACGTACATCGGTATCGATTAAAGCCATTTCAGCTGCTTCGTAGTAGTATCTGTCGTGCATGTACTGAATTAAGTTCAATACGTTAACATACAGATCAGCTAACCACTCTAGAACGATATCGTAGTTTGCCATTAACTCGTCGTAGTTTAAGTACTCTGAGGTGATCTTAGGTAATCTTGGGCCAACCTGCATACCGGTCTTGCAATCAATACCGCCGTTCATTGCGTATAGAAGAGCCTTAGCTAAGTTTGCACGAGCACCGAAGAACTGCATTTCCTTACCAGTCTGTGTTGCAGATACGCAGCAGCAGATTGAGTAATCGTCGCCCCATACTGGACGCATTACATCATCGTTCTCATACTGAATTGATGAGGTATCAACAGAAATCTTAGCAGCATACTTTCTGAAGTTTAATGGTAACTTCTCAGTGTATAGAACTGTTAAGTTAGGTTCTGGTGATGGACCCATGTTCTCTAAGGTATGTAAGAAACGGTAATCGTTCTTAGTTACCATGTGACGGCCGTCCATGCCGAAACCTGCAACTTCTAGAGTTGCCCAAACTGGGTCGCCTGAGAATAACTGGTTGTATGAAGGAATACGTGCGAACTTAACCATACGTAACTTCATAACTAAATGATCGATTAACTCCTGAGCCTCTTCCTCAGTTAGGGTGCCTTCTTTTAAGTCACGGTCAATATAAATATCAAGGAAGGTAGATACACGACCTACTGACATAGCAGCGCCATTCTGAGTCTTGATAGCGGCTAAGTAACCGAAGTATAACCACTGAACAGCTTCACGAGCGTTGTTAGCTGGCTGTGAAATATCAAATCCATAGCTCTCAGCCATAACCTTCATGGCATTTAAAGCTTTGATCTGATCTGCTAACTCTTCACGCTGACGAATGATGTCATCAGTCATGGTACCGCAACCGCAGTTTGCTAAGTCAGCTTTCTTCTGAGCTACTAAGAAATCAATACCGTATAGAGCTACACGACGGTAATCACCAACGATACGGCCACGACCATAGGTATCTGGAAGACCAGTAATGATCTTGTTCTTACGAGCAAGTCTCATTTCAGGAGTATATGCATCATATACAGCCTGGTTGTGAGTCTTGTGGTACTCGTTGAAAATCTTGTGGAATTTAGGGTTAGGGGTATAACCATAGGTGGTGCAAGCTTCTTCTGCCATCTTGATACCGCCGTATGGCATGAAAGCACGCTTTAAAGGCTTATCAGTCTGTAAACCTACAACCTTTTCAAGATCCTTGCTATCAGCACTGATGTAACCTGGACCGTAAGCAGTAATACCAGAAACAACCTCTGTTTCCATATCAAGAACACCGCCCTTTGCGCGTTCTTCATGCTGTAACTGCTGTAACTCGCCCCATAGCTTATCGGTAGCTTTTGTAGGACCTGCTAAGAATGACTCATCGCCATCATAAGGTGTGTAATTGTGCTGAATGAAGTCTCTAACGTTAACGTCATCGACCCAATGAGAGCCGGTAAAACCGCGCCACTGTTCTTTCATGATTACTCCTAATTAAGTTCAAACAGATTTTTTTATCTGTCGTAAACGTTTCTGTTCTTTTATAACTGAAACATAATCGCTTTCGTAAGCAAGAAGATTATATAGATAAGGTCCTATTTTTCCTAGTAGACCGATGTAATGTTTTTGCAAAAAAATACCGATTTATTTCAGAAATGGCTTTATTACAAGGAGTTAGAAAGATTTTAAATAATTGCGATTATTAAACTCAGTTAATTAACCTTGTAAACTCTTGAAGCAATCCTAATTGAAAAGATTTTTTTATAAAGGTTAATTAACCTCAAATTTTTGAAAATTTTAAAATACAAAATTCACGTTCATTGCAAATTTTTAAATATTCACATCAAAATCTGTGATCTGCTTTACTCTCTAAAAGACAGCCTTAAATAGCTGTTTTAAGCATGTTAGGTACTTAATTTCTACTAAAGTGTTGACTTATTCAAAAGCAAAACTCAACTTGCCAAACTATTGGGAACATATTTTTATTCGAGATTTGTCTGTCTTAATAAGACTCACCTTTACTAATCTAAATATTTTGGCTCCTATAAAGAGCGTTTTCAGTTAGATAAATGGATTACCCTTTTCATCAGTCAGTCTTTCTCTTAACTGACCTTGCTTATACATTTCTAAAAGCTCTTCAAGATCAGAGATAAGCTCTTTTATTCCCTGTCCAAGATCAGTATCTACCACCATCTTTCTTTGTTTAAAATCTTCAACAGAAATTACCTGCATGTCAGCAATATCGCTGTTGTTGGCAATAGCATCTTTTATGGTAGTAAAAGGAGTATGAGCCTTTAGATGCAAATAGTGTGAGCTATAGATTAAGGTATAACCTGCAATACCTGTTTTTTCCTGATAAGCTTTGCAAAAGCCTCCATCTATAACTAAAAGCTTTCCTCCTGCTCTTACAGGAGTTTCTCCGTCCTTTGCCATAATTGGGGTATGTCCATTGATGATATGGCCATTGTTCGGATCTAAAGAGAACTCTCTTAAGATCTGATTACAGGTTTTCTCTTCGTAATAATAGGTGTAGTAAGGATTTCTAGGCTCATGCCAGGTTGACTCATCCTGAACAAACAGCCTTTCAAAGAGTTTCATTCTGCGACCGGAAAGAGGTGACAATGGACCTGTCCACATGTACCACAAGAAATCTAAATGGTCTTGATCTCTCAAGGTATAAGCTTCGCGAATTTTCTTTTGGCAAAAATCCAGGTAGTCTCGACCAGACAGTTCATTACCGTCACATTTAATCTTTTTAAAGGAGCCATCCTCATCTAACGGGATACAGCCATGGTAGAGCAAATTGCCATTAAAACACTGATACATGGTACCTTTAGAATACAGAAACTTTACATGGTTATTAAGTCTTACTGAACCTGTAAAGGAAGCTACCAAATCGTCTACAACCTCCTGTTCAGCTTTAGTTAAAGCATAAGGATGAGCTTTATCTACAGTTGGCAGATCAGTTGTCTTTAACTTATAAGTCTTACCATCAGTTAAAGTAACTGAACCATTTTTAAGATCAAGACCATCTAATACTAATCTGTCATCTAATTCATACTCAGGATGTCTTTTTACTAGCTGACCTATGAGTTTTACTGCCAAAACAGCTACAGCTTTGTGGGATGCAGGAAAGTCATTTTCATTTTTATAAGTAGAATTTGCAAACATGGCTAACTTTCTTAAAGAGATACCATAACCATTCTCTAGCATCTTAAAATTCTTATAGCGGATGTTGTTACAAAGTACATTCACAGCGCACAAAGCAGAACCACAACAGGCACCAATCCACAGTACATCGTGATTTCCCCATTGCAGATCAAGATCATGATACTGCATCAGAAGATCCATGCATTTATCTGGATGTGGACCTCTATCAAAGATGTCACCCAAGACATGCAGTCTGTCCACAGCTAATCTTTTGATGAGTTTACACAGCTCCAGAATGAAGTATCTTGCAGATCCTGTTTTGATAATCGCCTCTAAGATAGATCGGTGGTAAGCCATTCTTGAGTTTTGATCATCAGATTTAGCATGCATTAACTCATCGATGATGTATGAAAAGTCTCCATCAATGGCTTTTCTTACCTTAGAGCGTGAATATTTTGAAGATAAGTAATTAGCAAGTGTAATTAAATCAAGTATGGTCTTAGTGTAAAAAGAATTTAGTAAAGAACTGTCTTCTTTTTCTTTATTTGAAAGACACTCATTAGGATAGTAGATAAGTGTACACAGCTCATCGACTTGCTCTTTAGAGTAATCAGAAAAGACCAATCTCACCTTCTCTTTGATAACGCCAGAGGCGTTATTTAAGATATGCTTAAAAGCTTCATACTCGCCATGAATATCAGAAATAAAATGCTCTGTGCCTTTTGGCATAGATAAAACAGCATTGAGGTTTATCAGCTTGGTATAAACTGCATAACGGTTGTCATACTCTCTTGAGAGTAACTCAAGATATCTCTGTCTTTGTAACATTTTATTTTCCTAGCATTTATTTAGGTCTTAGCTTTTCTGTTATATGAATGTTGGCTCTTATTGATGTAAATTATCACGATACGCAATTAGCTCCAAATCAGCACTAATAAAGGCGCAGTGCACCAAAAGAGCCAAAATTTCTACTGTTCTCTGTAGTTTGCTGCAATTGTGTAGATCTTTTCACAATCACTCTTATATAAAACCACAAACTTGCCTTCACTCTTATTTTGCTCATCCACACCAAGCATGCTTAGCAACTGAGGAATATCCTCGCTCTTTGCACCGATATCTTTAAATGACAAAGGCATTCCAATTGATTTAAAGAAACGTCTTAAAGCCTTAATACCAGCTCTTGCTGTAACTGAAGGATCATCAAAGTCAAAAGTTACATTAAAGACATTTGAAGCAAATTGAGCAAATCTCATAACATCATGTTTGAAGACATAGTCCATCCAGGCAGGAAACATTACAGCAAGTCCAGCTCCGTGTGCTACATCATATAAAGCTGATAACTGATGCTCAAGATGGTGTGAGGACCAATCCTGTTCTCTATCAACACCGCAGATATTGTTATGAGCTAATGAGCCTGCCCACATAATATTTGCTCTTGCGTTGTAATTGCGAGGATCTTCCATTACTGTCTGAGCATTCTTAATGATTGCTCGTAGTAGACCTTCACAGATATTATCAGTAACATCAACACACTCTGAATTAGTAAAGTATCTTTCCATGATATGAGCCATCATATCAGTGATACCGCAAGCAGTCTGGTATTTGCTTACGGTATATGTAAGTTCGGGATCCAATATGGCAAATGATGGTCGGTTCAATTCGCTAGAACAACCGCATTTTATGATATGGCCACCGATGGTCTTTTGAATCACAGATGAAGTTGAACTTTCAGAACCTGCTGCAGGAATAGTAAGCACAGCTCCTACTTTTAATGACGTTACAGGCTTTCTCTTTTTAAGATAAAAATCAAAGAAATCCCCCTGTTCACTGTCAGCAGCTCCTAATGAAATTGCTTTAGCTGTATCAATTACAGAACCGCCTCCTACAGGTAAAATGAAATCAACCTTTTCTTTTCTTGCTATTTCAATACCTTCATAAACTAAATCAGCTCTTGGGTTTGGTTTTACTCCACCTAACAAGGTGTAGCCAATAGAAAATGAAGCCATTTGCTCTTTGATTGATGAGATAAGACCAGAGCGAACTGCTGATCCCTCTCCATAGACAATTAGAACTTTTTTATATCCAAGATCTGAGACAGTCTGACCTACTTTAGAACTAACACCTTGACCGAAGATGTATCTTGTAGGTAAACAGTATTGAAAGTTTTCCATAAAATAATCCTTACCTATGTATGCTTATCTGATTAGCTCTAGTTTATTGAAAAGCCTTTATGGAAATTATACAGAATATGAAATAGTTAGTTTTGATAAAGATGTAAGATTTCAACGAACTTCAATTTATTCTTGTAATTATTCTTAAACAGGACATAAATATGAGTAAAACTAGAACAAAAGAGCTTTTAGCATAACTCTTCTTTACAAACATAGCTTAATGATTGGCTAATTTAGATATCCTTAGGCACATTTTCGATGTGCATGTATATCGATAAGATCCGACTATCTTTATCACATTATACTTTTCAAGTTTTAAATAAGGACCTTAATTGTCATCAAGCCTATTATTCAAAACATTTTCTATTAAACTTAAATCAACATATGGTAAAGCTCCATATTTACCGTTTAAGTATTTAACATCAAGTCTTTCGTTGGAACTGCCTTTCAAAGGTTTAAAATCAGTTAAAGGATATACCTCTGTCATTTGATTGCTATTTAATTTTGTAAACCAAATTTCGTCTCTTCTAAATAAATCTTGAGACATGATTGTAGATTCATGGGTTGTAAACAACAACTGAGCGTTATTTGGATTTGTACTTAATCTATGAAATTGTTCAATCAAAAACTTGGTCAAAAATGGGTGAAAACCAATATTCAGATCATCTACTACGAGAACTTTACCTTTTTTCAAAGCATCTATTAAAAATTGAGCTAACTTAATCAACCTTACAGTACCATTAGCCTCATCTTTGTTTAAATCAAATTCTATTAGTTCACCATCTGTACCTGTATGAACCGTTTTTACAAGTACGGGCTCATAAACTTGAGAATTTTCTCCTTTTAATGAACTAATACTATATGCATGGGTTAACTTCTTAGTTAGATAATCAAGCTCTACTTTTTCAACTTTTAAAGCAGATATATTAAAATCAGTAGCTTTCAATAAACGGATAACTTCTTTTTCGTATTTTAAATTATGATCATCTGCTAACTGTATGGACATTGAATCTACGTTGAGAATAATACATAGGTCTTTGTTAAAGAAATCATACAGAGGCTTCAATAATTGGCAATTGAACAAAACAGCTGTTTTTAAATATATAGCATCATCCCTCGTTAAATCGCGCCATACTGCTTTTTGACCTTTAAGGTTGTTTGTCAAATTCCAATCGTAATTTTTTGTTTCGTCATTATACAGTCGCTCATACAAAGTCCTGCGCTTACCTGTCACATGAGGATATACATATAACCATTCATTTATGATCTTTTCTTTTGTACAAGAAAACCCATACTGATACCTGTCACCAGAAATACACATATTGATTTCAAAAATGCTAGGCTCAAGGCATTTTTCTCTGTCTAATACAAAAGGAATAACTGGGAGTGCATCACCATTGCTAGAAGAAGTCACAATAATTCTCATAGTATTAAGAGCTTTTAGCAAATTAGATTTTCCACTGCCATTTGCTCCATAAATTGCACACGACCTTAGTAATCTTATTTTAGAGTTATCTGTAACAGGATAAGTGTTATCGATATGTTCTTTTGCATTATCTGATACAAAAGATAGCTTTTGTTCATTACCAATTGACCTGAAATTGGCTACTGAAAATGACATTATCATATCTACAACCTTAATATTTAGACAGTTTTTTAAAAAATTATTATATAATATAACATTATTAAATAATTTATTTTAGATTTTCTTGCATTTGATAATTGATCAGAATGATTTTGATTGCAAAATTTAGAGTGTATTAAAGTTTAGTGAGAATGATATGAATATAGTGCTATGGAGAAAAGAGAGGCTGCATTGCGCAGCCGAATAAGGCACCTCTGAAAGTTCCTGAACAAGAGCTGAGGTGATCTTGAAGATCAATGCCTAAATCTCAGATTTTGATAAGTAAATGAATAAACTGTTTAAACGATGTATGGGATCTCTTAGCTCTTAAGCATAAACAATACCTTCTAATGGAGCCTTATAAGACTGTAACAACTCAATCTCATTACGTGTTTCCTCTAAGAGTGAAACATCAAGTTTCTCTATGACAATAACTGCATCACTGTAGGTGATCTCTTTTAGTTCACAGTCTTTTACAAGATCAAAAGATACACCTAGCTTTGACAAAGTATTGCTAATCGCCTTTGTTGCATTTGCAATTTCTTTTCCATCTAAGGTTGAAACCAGTACTACCTTCTTTTTGCCTTTAGAAATAATTTCAATTGCGTTTTCCAAAAGCAATTTAGAGTTTGCAACTTCTTTAGAAAATGAGCTTTCATGCAACACTGCAATATTCTTTATGCTATAAACATTCTTTAAATATTCAGCAGAAGTTAACTTACCTGAGAACAAATACTTCATTCCAAAGTATGCAGCTCCAATGAATAAACCGAAAATTAAACCTGCAACTGTAAAGATCACAAGTTTCATAAACTTGTAACTCTCTAAAGTCTTCATCTTGACATCAATATCCTCAGGAGGCAGAGGTTGCACCTGATTTAAAATCTGGTTTTTCTTATTCTCTATTTCATTGTTGATCTTGATGACTGAATTATCAGTATCACGCTTTAAGTTGATTAGTCCTGCGTTATAAATTCTCTCTGTTGAGATTGGCTGGATCTTGATGATGTAGTCTTGACCGTAGAACTCGGTAAATTCCTTATCAAACTGCTCTTTTACCTTCTCTAATTTAGATAAGGTCTCCTGTGAATCCCCCTTTAAACTTACAACAAAAGAGTAGCTGTCGATTGAAGAGAAACCGAATAGCTCTCTTACAGGCTTTTGTGTAAGACTCATGGTAATTCCAAGAGATTTTGCAAAGGCCTGTACATACTTTTGCGTATGCAATAGGCGATTAGCAAATCGCACTACTGTAGACTCATTTTCAAAAGTCTCATCCTCACTACCTTCTTTTGACTTTAAGACCTTCTTTACAGCTGCTATATTAGGCAGAGCTGCTTTTGAATTCTTTTCACGAACAGTGTAGTAAAACTCACTTTCCCAATACTTATCAGGATCTAGGTTATAGAGTTTTGAATTCTTGATGTACTCTTCTTGTGTAGCAAGTTCTCGCTTAAAGGTATCAAAATCCTGCTTTAAGAGCTTTTTATGAACCTCAATATTTCTCTTTTTACTCTCATATTCAGAGTAACGAGCTTCATAGTCCTCTTTATAAAGATTGTAGCTTACCTTTTCTTTTTTCTTTACTACTTTGCCATCAGGCTCTTTTTCAATCTTTTCAATGGTAAAAAGATTATTAACCTCAGCTAGAGGAGTGGATGAAAACTCAAAACGACAATATTTATAAGCAAAACCTAGAACGGCAAAGACAACTCCTAAGAGGATAAGTGTTTTGAATTTTGACAATATGTAACGGAATAGTCTTAAAAGATCAATTTCAATTTCATCATTCTGTTCGTTCATTGCTTATTCCTAAATCAATTTGAAATGAGGCTCGCAAGCCCCTGTGGTCTTAATTACATTCTGTAAAAGTATGAGTTTTGAATCTCTACTTTAAACGCTGTTTTAGTACAGCATATTTTTTATGCACTTTATCACAGGTCAACAAAAAAAAAAGACGCTTTTATTTTTCATAAAAAATGCTTAAAAAAAATTAAACAAAACATCGATAAAACACGACAAAAAGACGAATTCAGATGTTTAAAGTTTGACACTTTGGATTAGGCATGTTTTACTAGGCGTGGACCGATTTTTCGGCATATAAACTTTTACAGAGGTTAAATGATAATGAAGCTATTGTCTTTGTGCCTTTTAAGTACCATATGTATTGGTAATGTAAATTGCGCGATGGCTGAAAACAGCGATAAAGTAAATATTTGGAACTGGAGCTACAATATTGGAGAACACACTGTAGCTGACTTTGAAAAAGATACTGGTCTTAAAACCAGCTATGTAGAGTACGATTCAAATGAATTACAGGAAGCAAGATTATTAGCGGGTAATACCGGCTTTGATGCAGCTGTAGTCGTAAGCTACTATGTACCAAGAATGGCAAAATCAGGTGCATTACAAAAAATCGACCATTCAAAAATTCCTAACTGGGTCAAGTTAAACCATGCAAGATTAGAAAAGATGGCAACTTTAGATCCAAACAATGACTACGCCTACCCTTATATTGAGATCTCCATCGGTATTGGCTATAACAAGCAAAAGATTGAAGAGATCTTTGGCAAAGATTACAAAATTGATTCCTGGGATTTTCTATTCAAAAAAGAAAATTCTGACAAGCTCAAAAAATGCGGTATTGCTGTAATTGACTCCCCTATTGAGGTTATCTCAGCAGTTCAGCATTACTTAGGTAAAGATCCTTTATCTCAGAAGGCTGAAGATTACGAAGAAGCTAAAAAGATCTTAACAAATCTTGCTGCTAACACAGCTTATTTCCAGTCTAACCGCTATGTAACTGATCTTGCATCAGGCGAGATTTGTGCTGCTATTGGTTACTCAGGTGACATCATTCAAGGCAGACACTTAGCTGCACACGGTAAACACAAATACGATATTGAATATGTAATTCCAAAAGAAGGTTCTATCTTCTGGTATGACAGTTGGACTGTACCTCGTGGTGCAAAGAACTATGACAACGCTATGAAATGGTTTGACTGGCTATTAACTCCTGAGAACGCAAGAAAACTCTCTGATGAGTTAGGTTACGTTCTACCAGTTGATGAGGCAATGGACAACTTATCTGAAGAGCTTAAGTCAAATGACAGTATTATGCTTTCAGATGAGAAATTAAAGACAATGTACTTTATGCAACCTACTCCTGCTAAAACTACCAAGATAACTAACAGAGTATGGAATGCTATGAAGACAGATTCATCAAAAATAAAATCCTCAGATGTAACTGAGGATGATGCTAACGGTTGGGACTAATTGCCTCGATTGTGAGTTTTTCTAACAGGACCTCTGCTAAGTGATTTTGGCAGAGGGAAACGAGTGGAGCTGACCTTAAAGGCCAGCTTCTTTTTTACTAAATCATGTCTTGATGAGACATCATCCTCCATCAAATCAGATGCACTCTTGCCGTGGATTTTATTTATTACCTCAAATCTTTGAGAAAGCATTTCTCTTTCATGGATAACTAAAAGATCTTTTACCATTCCGTCATCACTTTGAGATAACAGAGCTCTCTTTACAGCTTTAACTAAGGCTTCTTCACTGAGCATACTGGTTCACCGTAATGTTGATAGATAATAAGATCAGAGTGCTTTACAGTTTTTGCAAAATCGCAGGTTCTGACAATGGAATTTACATGATAGAAACGACTTAAAATCTCGTTTGCAAAAAATGTAGGCTTAGTTCTAACATCTGCCACAAAGATATAGCGAGAGGTTTCAACTGTCAAAGGACTTACCACTAGCTCTTTTACACCTGCATCTAATTGCTGTTGAATTTCATAATCACGCTCCACCATATCCTGTTTTACCTTTAAAAGTCCGCCTAAGGCATTCTCTCCTGTAACTAGAATATAGACAAAGCATAGAGTGTATAAAGATACTGTCAATGTTCTTGGCATTACCTTTATATCTTCTTTCTTTAAAATAAAGTAAACACCTAATACACAAGCAATCAAAGCACAGGTAAATGGAGTTGCGGTTCTTGCAGGGAAATTAGGAGAAAAAATCATAATTGCCAATGATGCAAATCCAAAGATAAAGAGGTAAAGCACTCCTATAAAATCATTTTTATATTCAGCAAATTTATCTTTTGAAAAGAATTTCTTTTTATAAGCAATAAAGAGTAAATAAACAAGTGACAGAATTAAAGGTAATTCCTCTAACAAGGTTAAGAAGAAAATATCCAATGTCACTGCTAAATGGGAGAAGTAATTAAAGCTACCAGTTGTTTCCATCATCTCAAGACGAGCATTGTTACCTGGAGACAATACTAAAACTAAGAAGCCTATACAAGTACCAACAAAACCTGTGAGATGCCAGAAAGATAACTTCTTTACCCTATAAAGATATAGACATAACAGGAAGTTAGTAGCACAGATAGCAAAGCCTGTGTTCTCATTACACCAGCCTGCAATGATTCCTAACAGAAACATCATAATTGCAAAAGGTACTGACTTTTTACAATTATCCGCATTTATTGAAAATCTATAAGGCAAAAGGAATGCCAAAATGAAGGTGGTGGTATACAGATAGTTACATGAGGTAACTAACATAAAGATAACTTCACCATAGGCTCTAAGACATAACCATAAAGCTACAGTTATGAACAGTACAGGCAGAATTAAAAGCTTAAATGGATTTACTCTTTTGCCTTTAGCTTGAACATAGATTAAGTAGATCAAAACTAAATAACAAAGACCAGCACCTACAGCTGACACATATTTACCGCCCCATAATAACAGCTGAGCTAATACATGTGGAGGGGTTCTACCACCCCAGGTAAAGTAGTGACGGTATTGAGATACTACAATGTCGCTAAACGATGACACAAGATCTTGAGTACCTTCAATCATCATGTAACGGTAATCATTAGAAAAATATGGGATTATGTAAGCACAGGCTGTGATAAACACAAACCAAGCTAATAGATAAATAGGACTTTTTAGGTATTTCATTTTCAGTCTAATATTGTGCCAATTTGCAGAATTTAATCTATCTAACATAAGTAACATCAGTCGTTCTTCTTAAAGAAAGACAGCGTGTTTTTACTACGATAGATTTTAGCTAACACACAAATGATGTAAAATTGTGTGTAGTATAACGCAACTTGTTATTTATTATCACCTTGTATTATCAAGATGATTCATCTTGTCATTCTTACTGATAGTATCGTGTGACATTTGATAGATCATGTAATTCAATATATTGCTAAAAAATAGATATTGAAGACAGTTCAGGCAAAAAAAACATAAAAGCAAACAACAATGCAGTTAAAAGATCTTATAAAGGGTGGCATCAATGCAACCTTTTCTAATACCGTAAAATCAATTGGTAATTTAAATTCTACAGGTTTGACAGGAGCCATAGCTGCTATTTATGAGCAAGCTACACACGATTGTACATCTTGTCCTATATTAGTAATTTGTGCCGATAGCTTTGATGCTCAAAGCTTAAGAACCAATTTAAAGGCTCTACTTCCTAAAACTGACATTGAATATTTCTCAGATTGGGAAACCTTGCCATATGATACTTTATCCCCTCATCAGGATATTGTCTCTTCACGAATAAAGCTCTTAGCTGCAATGCCTGAGATGTCAGATGGTATTGTCATTACTACTGTACAAGCTCTAATGCCTAGAATTGCTCCTGTGTCTTTTATAAAAAAGCAAAGCTTTTCTATAAAAGTTGGTGATAAACATGACATCACCATGATGAAAAAAGATCTTATAACTCATGGTTACCTCCTTGTAGAGCAAGTACTCTCTCCAGGTGAATTCGCTGTACGTGGTTCTATTGTCGATATCTATCCTATGGGTTCTAAGACTCCATACAGAATAGATTTCTTTGATGATGAAGTTGATAGCTTGAGAATTTTTGACGTCGACTCCCAAAGATCATTAGAAAAGATTAATTCTGTTTCAATGTTACCAGCTCATGAATTTCCGCTAGATGAGTCAGGTATCAGTTTGTTTAGAAGTAATTATAGAGATGCCTTTGTAGGAGCAAATCTTACTAATCATCCTATCTATCAGGCTATCTCAAAAGGTGCAATTCCAGCTGGTATTGAATACTATCTACCTCTATTCTTTAGTGAAGTAGAACCCGTATTTAACTACTTAAATGAAAAGTTCAAAATCATAACTGTAGATGATGTAACTAAAGCTTGTGACGATTTCGATGTGGATGTTCATAAAAGAGCTTTAGAGTACGCTGGTAACTCAGATCACCCTACGCTTCCTGCTCAAAAAGTTTTTTTAACTCCTAAAGAATTTACTGATAACTTAAAAAAGTTTGAAAGAATTTCTTTATACAAAAATCCTTTTGCTGAAGATTCAGTCTCAAAACGTGGCTTTTACAATACTGATTTTGAAAAGGTACCAGAGATTGCTTTTAACCATCAGGAAAAAGAATCATCAAGAGCTTTTGTAGCCTTTACTGATGAGAAAATCAGTCACGGTTACAGAATTTTAATCTGTGCCCTCTCTGAAGGTAGACGACAGTCCTTAAGAGAGATTATGCCTCAAGTTTTAGTTGATAAATTTGGCATGAAAGCAGCTTCATCTTTTGAGGACTTTTTAAACGAAAAAGCACCTCTGATGATGACTATTGCTCCTTTTGATGAAGGTATTATTCTTCCATCATCAAAACTGTGTGTCTTAACAGAAAGTGAGCTTTTAGGCTTTAAAGTTGTAAAACAAAGAAGAGCTTCCTATAAATCGCAGCTCTCTCAGGATACCATCATCCGCAACCTTTCATCTTTAAAAGAAGGTCAAGTCGTAGTTCACATTGACCATGGTATCGGTCGTTATCGTGGACTTAAGATCTTGGATATTGGTGGCATCAAAGGTGAATTCTTAACCATCGAATACCAAAATGGAGATATGCTCAATATCCCTATTACAGCTTTATCAAAGGTCGCAAGATACTCTGGCTCTGAGAATCCTCCTTTATCACGATTAGGTAATGACACTTGGTCTAAAAAGAAAGCTAAAGCAGTACAAAAGGTAACAGATGTTGCAGCTCAGCTTTTAGATCTTTATGCTCGCCGTGAAGCTGTCGCAGGTACTGCATTTAAAGTTGATGAAAAAGCTTTGGATGAATTTGCTTCAGGATTTGGCTATCAGGAAACTCCTGATCAGATGGCTGCCATTAACAACACTATTAACGATCTGTCAAAAGAACAGCCAATGGACAGATTAGTTTGCGGTGATGTAGGTTTTGGTAAAACCGAGGTTGCCCTGCGTGCAGCTTTTGTGGTGTCATCAGCAGGTTCTCAGGTTGCAGTTCTAGTACCTACTACAATTCTAGCAGAGCAACATTATCAAAACTTTAAAGACAGATTTGCAGGTACTGCAATCAATGTTGAACTTCTATCTCGTTTTAAAACTGTAAAACAACAAAACGAGGTAATAAAAGAGATAGAAAAAGGTAGTGTTGATATCATCATCGGTACACATAAACTCTTATCAAAAGACATTAAATTTAAAAAGCTAGGTCTTATCATTGTCGATGAGGAACATCGCTTTGGTGTAAAACAAAAAGAGCGCTTAAAGGAAATTAGAGCTCAGGTTGATTTGCTGACTCTTACAGCAACTCCTATTCCACGTACTTTGAACATGGCTATGGAAGGAATGAGAGAGCTCTCTATCATTGCAACTCCACCAGAGCACAGACTTGCTGTTAAAACCTTTGTAACAGAAAAATCTGATGCCTTAACCCGTGAAGCTATCATGCGTGAATTGCGCCGTGGAGGACAGGTCTACTACCTGCATAATGATGTTGCAACCATCAACCAAAGAGCAGAACAATTAGCAAAACTTGTTCCTGAAGCTAAAATTGGCATAGGTCACGGACAACTTAACGAACGTGATCTGCAAAAGGTGATGAGAGACTTCTATCACCAAAGATTTAACCTTTTAGTTTGCTCTACTATTGTTGAAAATGGTCTTGATGTGCCTACAGCTAATACCATAATCATCGATAGAGCTGATCTTTTAGGTTTAGCCCAGTTACACCAAATCAGAGGTCGTGTAGGACGTTCTCATCACCAAGCTTATGCATACCTCTTTACCCCTCCTAAACAGCTGTTATCAAAAGATGCTAAATTAAGACTTAATGCTATTTCTTCATTAGAAGAATTAGGTGCTGGCTTCGTTCTTGCAACTCATGATATGGAAATTAGAGGTGCTGGTGAGCTTTTAGGTGAAGAACAGTCAGGTCAGATTGAATCTGTAGGTTTCTCACTCTACTCTGAGATGTTAGAAGCTGCGGTTAAAGCTCTAAAAGAAGGTCACGAGCCATCACTAGCAGAGATCACTCTTAATGAATGTGAAATCGATCTGCACTTACCTTGCCTGTTACCTACAGATTATATTGCTGATGTGAATACCAGATTGTCTTTATACAAACGTATTTCATCATGTAAAACACAGGATCAGTTTGAAGATCTTAAAGTTGAACTAATTGATAGATTTGGTTTCCTGCCTGATGCTACTAAAAACCTCTTTGAGATATCATCTTTAAAGGTTTTAGCAACCGATCTTGGAATCAAAAGGATCAATGGCGATGCTAAAGGAGGCATCATTGAGTTAAATCAGAATCATAAGATCTCTAATGAGTATCTGATAAGACTCATGACTACCTGTAAACATAATGAATACAGAATCACTGGTCCTAGCTCATTAAGGTACAACGTACCTGAAAGTGAGTCTAGATCAAGACTTGAGATCTTAAAACAGTTGCTACAGGCATTTGCCGCTAATAGTTCACTTGCTAAATAAAGTATGCTCTAGAACTGAAAACACGTTTCGTGAGAGAACAATGAAACTTTTACAAATTGCAGTAAAGTGCATCTTTATTCAAAGCCAATAACATGATTGAGAAACTTGTAAGGGAAATAAAAGCGGAGAGACATTTTTGCTTAAACAAAACGCCTTCTATATTTCAAGAAAGCGTTCTCTCACGAACATCCCCTAGTTCTGAGTTTAGAGGATATTCAATTTAGTTTAAGTACTTTAATTAGATGTACTTGAACTTAATCTCAGCAATCTTCTTTGACCACTGCTCAGGTCCAATCTTATGGATTGAGTTACCTTCACTGTCAACCGCAACGGTAACAGGCATATCAACAACCTTGTACTCACGGATAGCTTCCATGCCAAGATCTTCGAATGCTAGAACTTTAGCTGACTTAATTGCCTTAGATACCAAGTAAGCAGCACCACCGGTTGCCATTAAGTAAGCAGCCTTGTGCTTCTTAATTGAAGCGATAGCCTCAGGACCACGCTCTGACTTACCAATCATTCCGTATAGACCTGTCTGTGAAAGCATGGTTTCAACGAACTTATCCATACGAGTTGAAGTGGTAGGACCTGCAGGGCCCACAACTTCATTACCTACAGCAGGTACTGGTCCTACGTAGTAGATGAACTTCTTGTGGAAATCAACACCTTCAGGTAGAGGCTTACCCTGAGCGATTAAGTCACATACTCTCTTATGAGCAGCATCACGACCTGTTAAGATAGTACCTGATAATAATAAGGTCTCGCCCATCTTCCATGAAGCAATCTCTTCTTTAGTGATAGTATCAAGATTTACTCTCTTAACATTGGCACTTGCACCACCGATTTCGATATCTGGGTAGTCATCTAATGATGGAGGAGTGAAGGTTGCTGGACCTGTACCATCTAACTCAAAATCAATGTGACGAGTTGCAGCACAGTTAGGAATAATTGTAGTAGCCTTTGATACTGCGTGGCATGGGTAGGTCTTAACCTTAACATCAAGAACAGTGGTAATACCACCTAAGCCCTGGGCACCAATACCTAACTTGTTGATCTTGTCATAAAGCTCAAGTCTTAACTCTTCTTCAGCGTTCTTAGGTCCGCGAGCAATTAACTCCTGGATATCGATAGGATCATTTAAAGCTTCTTTAGCTAAAATTGCAGACTTCTCAGGAGTACCGCCAACGCCGATACCAATAATTCCAGGAGGACACCAACCAGCGCCCATTAGAGGGATCTGGCTTAATACGTAATCAACTACGCTGTCTGATGGGTTTAACATTCTCATGTGGGTCTTGTTCTCAGATCCACCACCCTTTGATGCAATAGCTACTTCTACCTTATTACCATGAACCATCTCAATGTGAACTACAGTAGGAGTATTGTCTTTGGTGTTAATTCTCTTTCCTAATGGATCCATTAGGATTGACTTACGTAGAGGGTTTGTTGGGAAAGCATATGCTCTTCTAGTACCCTCATCCACCATTTCCTGAATAGTCATGTCGCCTTCAAAGCGAACATCCATACCGATCTTAACGAAACAGGTAACAGCACCTGTATCTTGGCACAATGGACGGTGTCCGATTGCACACATTTTTGAATTTACTAAGATCTGTGCGATTGCGTTCTTTGCTGATGGATTCTGCTCAATTTCATAGGCATGTTTCATAGCCTTTAAGAAATCTTTTGGATGATAATAAGAAATGAACTGAATCGCATCACAGACAGACTCAATGAAGTCAGCTGTCTTAATCAATGTTGTCATAGATGGTACTTTCCTTGTTCAGTGAACCGTTGTAATCAATTGTTTATTTGACTACAGCTGTCTGCAACTGCCGATTTTAATTTCTACTATGTTTTAGCAGAGGCGGTTCGTTACCGCTAAAATAAAGTTGTAATTTGTATACAACAGCAGGAATTATAGCATAATTAGTCTGTATAAAAGTGACATCGCAAACGATTTAACAAAGCCTTGCAAACTAAATTTCAACATCAAGTAGTCACATCTCGACCTCAAAATGACGCTCAAAATGTCATAAATAACTGTAGAGACAAAAAAGTTACCTATAAATTTGAGTAACTTTACGATTTTGTTCAAAAAAATTACCCATAAACTTAAGTAATTGTCTTGTATACCGTTATAATAACGAGAATGTTTCGGTTTTGAGAAGCGATTATGTTTATTACAATAGCTGTTATATTTGTTCTTCTAGCAAGTTTTCTTTTAATCATTGTGAATATGTACAGTGATTATGTTGCCCGCCGTGAGCAGGATGCTAGACTTATCTCTACTAGAGCAAGAAACATCATCACCGAATGTGAAGAACTGCTTTTAAACCAAGCTCAAGTTGCATTTTCCAAAACACTAGTTTTAGTTCTTCACTACAGAATTATCAGAGCTTTAAGAAAAAGAGCAATTGATCCTAAAACCCGTGATGAGGTAAAAGACAGAATTGCTAACGAAGAAAAGATCATTGCCGAGCTAAAAACCAATTACAAAGAATTAAGTACTTTTAAGGCCCCTGAAAATGATGCTATGGCTATTGCTCAACTTCGTGTTATCAGAAGATTACGTAGCATCTTAAAGTCAGAGATGACCTCAGGTATTCCTTTAAATCCATCTCAATTAAATAAAGAAGATCGTCGTCTGTACATTCTGGTGCTAAAAGTTAACATTTCAAACTTAATTCAGAAAGTTTTCGAAATGAAAAGACTACGTCAAATAGGTTCTTGCAGACAGCTTATTGATAAAGGTTTAAGTGTTATCAAAGCTTCTGGTGTAAAAGACGGTTGGCTTACTGAAAAAGAAGATCTTCTAACAAACCTTTTAAATGGCATCAATGCTGAAACTAAGATTAAAGATCCTGCTAAGAAAGAAAAGGCTGACGCTGATGGTCAGAGTTTAGCCGATAAGAGCGATCTTGATGAAATCTTTGGTGATAAGAAGAAGTGGTAATAACTACTTCAATCCATCTTCAAGAATACGGTGAAAACTAATTCACCGTTTTTAGTCTTATTAAACTTTTTCTAAAGCAACAATCTCACAAACAGGAGTATCAGTCTTTTCTCTACTCTTAGAATTATTCTCTAAAACTAAAGCTACTGGTATTACAGTCTTATCTGTAAGACGTCTTGTGTACTTGTTCTTTATGATTTGCTCTTTAGCTTCAGTAAGTTTTGTTGCAATGTCTTTACTGTTATCTGTTACCTTTAATTCAAAGACATACAGGTAGTCACCAGCTTCGGCTGTAATATCTGCTCTACCACAAGAGCCCATTACCTCTGTTGAGGCTGATACATTAAAGGTTAGCATGGCTAGCTTTAGTACATCTCTAAAACATGCTTCATTAAACTTCTTTACGGTTTCGTATGAGAGTTCATTGATGAAGCAATTAAAGATGTCCTTTAGCTTGTCTAAGTTGTTTTCACAAAGAACATCATAAAGTGAAGTAGTAAACTTTTCCTGAACATCATTGTTGTTAGTTAAAAGCCTTAACATGATTTCAGAATATGCCCGTTTTACTTCAAGGTTAGGTATTCCTATCTGAAGTATTTTTCTGTTTACACCTTTGATACAGAAATATCCTGCCTGATACAGAATGGCAAAGAGGTCAATTTTTGCAATATTATCTATTGTTGGATACAGTTTACTGCTTACTTTGTCCACTGTTGAATCAATTTGCAGCAATGACTGTAATTCATCAGCATTGTATTTTTCTAAACCTTGCTTTAGATAATTAACTAAGAACGTTGGTGTTGAACCACCTGATACTACCCAGTATGGAATAAAACCTCTATGTGGTGATTTTAAGAAATTTAATATTGACCAAGGATTGTAGACATGGTGCATACAATCTTCATCAAAACTGTAGCCATCATAGTTTCGCTTTAGTTCTTCAACAACTTTTTCATGTGTATAACGTTCTGTTGGGAACTTCTTATTTAAAGTCACTACAACATTATCAATATACTCACTAAAGTACTTTTCTAACTCTTCACTGGTATAACCTAATAAAGCACCGTATCTGAGATCTAAAGTTAAATCTTTTAAATTATTAAATGCAGAGAATATTGAGGTATGTAAGTAGTAAGTTACACCTGTGATAAAGATGAAACGGAATTTTCCGTCACATGATTTAACAGTTAAATAGAAGTTAGATAAGATCTTGCGTCTATCTTCAAATTCATTGCTAACATTTAAGACAGCTGTTAAAGGTGCATCATATTCATCTACAAGCAATACCACTTCACTTTCTGTATCTAGTGTCTTTTTTAGCAATTTAGCCGGACTATCTATATTTTCTTTTGTAGGCTCAATACCTGCTTCTTCAAGTGAAAGCTTAAAGGCATCCATAAATTCTTTATTAAAAGAACTGTTTGAAGGAACCTCTCTGAATGTAGAAAAATCTAAATGGATAACCTTATATGTTTTGTCTTTCCATAAAGGTTCAATCTCTAAACCTTTAAACCTCTCTGTTCCATGAGCAAAGAGTTCATGGAAGGTATTGATAAGAGTTGACTTACCAAAGCGTCTTGGACGTGAAATGAAATATGGGCCTTTTTCATCTTTTGCAATTTGGCAAATTAAAGCTGTCTTATCTACATATACTCTATTATTGTCAATAAGATCTCTAAAATTGCATGAATTTGGCAGTAGCTTTGTAAATTTCATGTCATCGTTCTAAAAACTTTCTGATCTTTAATCTAAAGTATAGCATCTATTGAAACATTAACCTTATGTTAAATAGGGAAATAGTATGTTATCAAATTCGTTAGTAAAAATTCCCAGCAGGGATTTAACCGTCGAGAATTTTCATACTTTGGCGTTAAAAGCACAAAGTATGAAATTCTGAGCTTGACTTATCAATCAGAACTACTCGCTACATCATGCGTTCATTGTTTACATAAACTTCTGAATCTACAATCTTAATCTCTGAGCTGTACTCCTTATCCTTTTTTACAAAGAACATGGTCTGACCAGGATCTTCATTTGTTGTAACGTTGATATTTCCGTTAACCACAGGAACTGATTCATCTTCTGAGGATTTAAAATCAAGTTTGCCAGAAGCTTTAATAGGAAGTTTCTTTTTATCATATAATCCGATTAAAGAGCCAATCTTGTCATCAATTACGCCTTCAAATTTATCAATGTCGATGCCTTTTATATTTGGAATTGAGTTTGGAAGTCCGGTTACAGCTCCTGTATACAGGCTACTTAGAGCATCAGCTGTAATACCTCTTACAGTAATTGCTGCATCATAATCCTTTATATAATCAAGATTATCGCCTTTGGCTTTAAACTTAAGATCAAAGGTACCATCATCTTTTTGATTTTTTGCTTCTAATGATGCTTTTAAGCTATCAGATTTAAAACCAATAGTCTTCACACCTTTAGTTGATAGTTCCATTTCATCAAACTTCTTTAGAGCGCCGATTCCTGTAAACTTGGTCTTGTACTTTAGAGAATCGACTTTTCCAATAAAGTCTAGATTGATACTGTTAAATTCAGATGACAAATCAACGTTCTCATCTTTATCAAACTCTGCTTTAACCGATGCGGAAATAGGATTTATTGATCTATCAAGATATCTTCCATCAAGCTTTAGCTTTAAAGTTGCACTTTGACTTAAAGCACTAATTTTTAACTTTGCAGAGCTCTTTAAAGTATTTCCATCAAGAGATAAAAGCTTTTGTCTTGATAAATAGTTGTTGATATCTTTTGTATCAAAAGATATCTCTGCATTTAAAAATCCATGCTCAATCTTTACTGGAACCGAAAAGTTAACATATGGTGGATATGAAAGTGTAAGTGTGCCCTTTTGTGAGAAAAAGCCTTTATCTTCAACATTAAAATGAGCAACAGAGGCAATCTCCTGAGAGGTATTCTCGCCTTGGCTTGAGATGTCATTAATCTTTTCAATCTCATTATCTACAGCTGATTTTGTAAAATAAACACCGCTAGCATATACAACTGCTGCTACAGCTACAGCACATGAACTTAAAATAGCAATTGTTTTCTTTTTCATGACAAAATTCCTTCAAAAGTATTTTTTATCAAGTTAACACAAATGTAACTTAAAAAAGCAAAGTAAGATCAAAAAGTTCATTTCATTCACTCTTAAATTTGTAAAATTTATTTTGCATTTACCATAATTTTGAGATTACCTCATAAATTTTGATTTCTATGAGCACAAACAAAAACGCCAGGAACAAGTCCTGGCACAAAATCTTCAATCAAAAAGGATCTAAAACTTAGTTTTGACCTTTAATAGCCTTTCTTCCTAAGAAAACGCAATCGTCACCTAATTCTTCTTCGATTCTGATTAACTGATTGTATTTGGCAATACGATCAGAACGACTCATAGAACCAGTCTTAATTTGACCGCATGAGGTACCAACTGCAAGATCAGCAATTGTAGTATCTTCAGTTTCACCTGATCTGTGTGATACCACAGCTGTGTAGCCAGCATCATGGGCCATCTTAATTGCATTTAATGTTTCAGTTAAAGAACCAATCTGATTGAATTTAATTAAGATTGAGTTTGCAATACCCTTTTTAATACCTTCAGCTAAGATCTTGGTGTTAGTTACGAACAAATCATCACCAACTAACTGAACATGTGAACCTAACTTTTCAGTCTGGTATTTAAAGCCATCCCAATCAGACTCATTCTGACCATCTTCAATTGATACAATTGGGTACTCTTTTACTAGATTAGCTAGGTAATCAGTAAACTCATGAGAGGTAAATGACTTACCTTCACCTTTTAACTCATATAGACCTTTTTGACTGTTATAGAACTCTGATGAAGCACAGTCCATAGCTAAAGTTACATCTTTACCAAACTCATATCCTGCTTTTTCAACAGCCTCTTTGATGCAGGCGAAAGCTTCAGCATTAGACTTTAAGTTAGGAGCAAAACCGCCCTCATCGCCAACACCTGTTGATAAACCTTTATTCTTTAATACTGATGCCAGAGCATGGAATACCTCAGCACCAATGCGTAATGCTTCACGGATATTCTTGCCACCTACAGGCTGGATCATAAACTCCTGAATATCGACATTATTATCTGCATGCTTGCCTCCATTTAGAATGTTCATCATTGGCAGTGGCATTACATACTTACCCTTATGGCCGTATAGTTCACCGATATATTTATATAGAGGAACCTTGCGAGAAGCTGCCTCAGCCTTAGCTACTGCTAAAGATACTGCTAAGATAGCATTTGCACCTAACTTATCTTTATTCTCAGTACCATCTAGCTCGATCATGATCTTATCAATACCGGACTGATCGCAAGAGCATTTGCCTACAATAGCCTTTGCTATTGGACCATTTACATTAGCAACAGCTTTTAATACACCTTTACCACCAAAGCGTGATTTATCGCCGTCTCTTAACTCTAAAGCTTCTCTAGAACCTGTAGATGCGCCAGATGGAGCTGCAGCGCGGCCAAAAGAACCATCTTCTAAATAAACCTCAGCTTCTACAGTTGGATTACCACGTGAATCGATAATTTCACGACCGATAACTTTAACTATTTTTGACATGATTTCCTCTTAGCTAAAAAATCTTAATTACGAACACATAGTTATTGTACAGATATGGTTAGTTACATGCAACTATAATTAGCTTTAGCTAATAAATTTTATTAAAAGATACAAATTGTCAGCTAAGACAAATACTCAACTGATTTACTGCCTTTTCTCAGGATGGTTCTTTAGATGAGGATTCAATTATTCTAGTATTTTTTAAGAGCTAAAATAGAGTGGATAATAGTTTTGCAACAAGAAGTAAGGTCATCCTATAACTGCTTTTTTAGCAATATTTTGCAAGATAAACCTTACTTACTACACTTAACTTTTGAACTAAATGGTTAGTTAGTTGTTTGGTTATTTGGTTATTTGGTTATTTGGTTATTTGGTTATTTGGTTATTTGGTTATTTGGTT
>ERZ1026878.326-NODE-326-length-38069-cov-9.956095_pt1 | contig 38069 bp, 27 predicted proteins | sample MGYA00380169_ERZ1026878 | MGnify/ENA primary metagenome ERZ1026878 (study PRJEB33269, sample SAMEA4719805) | human gut metagenome | biome: human-associated habitat; feature: organic feature; material: feces | place: Cameroon | collected 2013-10 ...
ACACTCATTTTTTAATTGTTAAAACGGTGTAAAGTAAATCTGTATTAAGTCAATGTGTTTACATGAACACGTATTTCATCACAAACAGCACGGCAAGGACGTATAGCGTGATGTTGAGTTTTTTGAAGTTGCCGCAAAGTAGGTTGATGGCAACGTAGGCTATCACTCCGCAGAGGATACCGTCGGAGATGCTGTAGGTGAGCGGCATCATTACGATGGTGATGAATGCGGGGATTGACTCGGCAAAGTTGTCGAGGTCGATGTCCTTAATAGGCGACAGCATGAACAGGCCCACGATGACCAATACCGGTGTTGTGGCTGCCGATGGGATGGAAAGGAATATCGGAGCGAAGAACAGGGCTATGGCAAAGCAAATAGCTGTGGAGAAGGCTGTCAGACCAGTGCGTCCGCCCTGTGCCACACCCGAAGCACTTTCCACATAAGTAGTTGTGGTACTTGCGCCGAGACAGGCTCCTGTCATAGTGGCAATAGCGTCTGCCATGAAGGCCTTGTTGAGTCCTGGGATGCGGCCATCCTTCTGCATCATGCCAGCCTTGGTGCAAACACCCACGAGTGTGCCCATTGTGTCGAACATGTCGATGAACAGGAAGGTGAACACAACGATGAGCATGTCGATGGTGAGGATGTTGTGGAACTCAAACTGACAGAATATAGGTTCGATGGAAGGGGGAGTGTCCACGATGCCCGAGAAGTTGGTTATGCCCATAGGAATGCCGATGAGGGCTGTGCCGAGGATACCGATGAGCAACGCTCCAGGCACATTCTTTATTACGAGCACCGAGGTGAAGATGATGCCAATAACGCCGAGTAGGGCAGAACCGTGGGTCATCTCGCCTATGCTTACGAATGTGGCTGAGTTCTCAACGATGATGCCAGCGTTCTTAAGTCCGATGAAGGCTATGAACAGGCCTATACCAGCTCCGATGGCTCGCTTGAGTGTTGCCGGAATAGCATCAACAATAAGAGTGCGTATGCGCGTGATGGTCATGAGCACAAACAGGAAGCCTTCGATGAGAATGGCGGTAAGAGCAAACTGCCATGAGTATCCCATGGTGAGGCATACGGTGAACACGAAGAAGGCGTTGAGGCCCATGCCCGGAGCCAGTCCGAATGGCTTCTTGGCGTAGAGTGCCATGATGAGTGTTCCTACAATGGCTGCCAAGGCTGTGGATGTGAATACGGCGTTGGTGTCCATGCCTTTAGACGCGAGGTTTGAGAAGATGCTCGGGTTGACGGCAAGGATGTATGCCATAGTGAGGAATGTGGTGATTCCCGCCATTATCTCGGTCTTGATGTTGTGCTTCGCGGGATTGAAGCCGAAGAGTTTTTCTAACATATCGTTCAATGTTTCAATTGTTCAATATATGGATTGTTCAATATTTCAATTGTCCAAATTTTCCAATAGTCTATATTTCCTATGTTAGAAGTCCCACTTTACGCCCAAGCACGGACGGCACTTGAAACCATCGGTAGAGCCGAAATTGTTCGATAGCTCCACCTCACCACCTATGCTGAGGTTGTCGCAACCGATGTGCTGGCCCACGTTGTACCAAAGCTGAGGCTCGGTGATGAATACAGTATGGGCATCTCTTGACTTAGCGTTGTCGTCAGCCACGAAATGGGTTTCCCACCAGAAGTCGGCAAATCCGTCGAACTTCAAGCCCTTAACGCCAAAGATGTCGTTACAGGTCCATACGGCAGTAAACTGCATAGGCACGTTGGAGTCGGTCTCGCGGATAGTCTTGTACAGGGCTTCAAGAGTAAGCACGTTCTTGAACGACTTGTCGTGCATGAAATACTCCACACCAAAGAGCCATGCGTTGTTGATGGGATAGTTCTTTGTGATGCCGCCGTTGTACTCAACGTGCAGGCTCCAATTCTTCATGCTTGAGTTCTTCCAGAAGTTCAGCGCGCGTGAAATCTCGGTGTAGGTGCCGCCTTGTGCCACGTTCTTACTGCCCTCAACCATTTTGTCGTAGTTGAAGTCGTGGTCGACGAAGAAATAGGTGCTACCCCAGTTGTCTTGCTTGAACATCTCAAGGGTGAGAGTGACATACTTACGGTCGGAACCGAAATCATACAAAATCTGTGCATTTGTCTGTGCCTTGACCTTTGCCGATAACATCATGGCAAAGAGCAGAACTGCCATAATGGCGAGTTTGTTGGTCTTCATTGTTGTGAATTAAAATTTTTATTTTAGTGAAATCTGCTAATAATTTGCAAAATTATACATTTTTTTCGGAATAATTTGGGATTGTCGGGATTAATACCTATATTTGTAAAAATTAATCATTAAAATAATCAATATAATCAAAAATAATCAAACGGAATGAATACTAAGACATTTGCTTTAGGCTTATGCCTCGCGCTCGCCGCATCAGCAGGCGCACAGACAAAGCAGGGCGGAATATCTGCCCAAATGCTTCAGACAATGGAGAAGTCGCAGGGCAACGCGACCGTGAACAAGGCTCTCGTCAATGCCCTTGCTGCCAACAAGATTGACGATTTGGCCAAGAACTTCTCCAACAAGACAACATTCGACACTCACTTCAGTGTGGAGACTCCCAAGCAGTCTATTCACAATCAGAAGAGCAGTGGCCGTTGCTGGATGTTCTCAAGCTTCAATGTGTTGCGCTCCAACTATGCCCGTGAGCATGGCGACTCTATCGCTGTAGAGTTCTCGCAGGACTATCTCTTCTTCTACGACCAGCTTGAGAAGGCCAACCTTATGCTCCAGGGCGTGATTGACAATGCCAAGAAACCTATGGACGACCAGCGTGTGCAGTTCTTCTTCAAGAGTCCGCTCAACGATGGTGGCACATTCTGTGGTGCTGCCGATTTGGCTCCTAAGTATGGTCTTGTGCCTATGTCGGTGCAGCCTGAGACTTACTCTGCCGAGAACACATCGCGCATTTCGGCTCTTATCTCTTCCAAGCTCCGCGAGTATGGTCTGGAGCTTCGCAAGATGGTGGCTGATGGCAAGAAGCCTGCCGCTATCAACCAGCGCAAGACAGAGATGCTCTCTACCGTCTACCACATGCTCTCTGTCACATTGGGCGAGCCGGTGAAGGAATTCACCTATCAGTTCCGCACAAAGGACGGCAAGCCTGTTGGCGAACCTCGCAAGTTCACTCCTAAGTCGTTCTACGACGAGGTGGTGGGCCATCCGCTTGAGGGCACATTCATTATGGTGATGAACGACCCGCGTCGTCCTTACCACAAGACCTATGAGGTGGAATATGACCGCCACGTATACGACGGACAGAACTGGAAATACCTCAACCTTCCTACCGAGGAGATTGCCAAGCTTGCCATCGCTTCGCTTAAGGATGGCAAGAAGATGTATTCTTCTTACGACGTGGGTAAGCAGTTCGACCGCACTCTTGGCTATCTCGACGTGAATAACTACGACTATGGTTCGCTCTTCAACACCACTTTCCCCATGAACAAGGCCGACCGTATCGCTACATACGATTCGGGTTCTACACACGCTATGACCCTTACTGCTGTCGACCTCGACAAGAACGGCAACCCCGTGAAGTGGAAGGTGGAGAACAGCTGGGGCGCTGACAATGGTGTAGGTGGCTGCCTTATCATGTCTAACGACTGGTTCAACGAATACATGTTCCGCCTCGTGGTTGACAAGAAGTATGTGCCTGAGAACCTTCTGAAGGAGTTTGAGCAGAAGCCTCTCATGGTGATGCCTGAGGATCCTTTGTTCGGACAGGACGACTAATAAGTTAATAATATGATGTCTTTTTACGACAAGGTTGAAGACTGAAGCCTTGTGATTGTAATTGAAAAGACAGTGGAATAACCCTTAATATAATGAAGTAAAGGTTTGGAATTGCTTCATTATATTGAGGGTTAAGCTAAAATGGATTCTTAAAACAGGAATTATTTCTCCCAAAACCTACTTTGTCTAATAATATATAATAAGGTAGATTGCCTTTTGTTTTATTGTTCTTCTGAAATATTATAGTTAACTTTGCACAGCATTTAATAATTAGCAAAGCTAACAAATATATAATGAATCTCCCAATAGATTTCGAGAACTACACACAACAGCTTCTTGGCGACGAGCTTTACAGTAGGCTCAAGTCGGGACTTGAGTCGGATATTACGCCTACAAGCATACGCCTTAACCCGTTTAAGGCTGCTGAACTCGACGTGACAGAAGAGTTGCAAGACGCCATTGTGCCTTGGTGTGGCTCTACAGGACGCTACCTAAAGGAGCGCCCCAACTTCACTTTCGACCCACTTCTGCATGCAGGAGTATATTATGTGCAGGAGGCAGCGTCGATGTTTGTCGACCTTGCCGTGCGCACATTTATAAAGCAACCCGTAACAATGCTCGACCTCTGTGCCGCTCCGGGCGGAAAGTCAACCGCCTTGCGTGCGGCCCTTCCCGAGGGTTCATTGCTCTTCAGTAATGAGCCAATGCGTCCACGAGCACAGATACTCAGCGAGAATCTTCAGAAATTCGGTCATGAGGACATCATCGTGACCAACAACTATCCACGCGACTACCGCAAGTCGCGCCTGATGTTCGACGCTATTCTTGCCGATGTGCCTTGCTCGGGTGAGGGAATGTTCCGCAAGGATGATGGGGCACGCCAGGAATGGAGTCTGCAGAATGTTGACAACTGTTGGCATTTGCAGCGTGAGATTGTCAGCGACATTTGGCATTGTCTCCGACCTGGCGGACTGCTCATTTACTCCACATGCACATTCAACGCACATGAGGACGAGGAGAATGTGGAGTGGATAGTTAGTGAACTCGGTGCCGAGTTTGTAGAACTGCCCATTGACGATTCGTGGAACATCACTCCAGCTGTGGTTGGTTCGGCTCCCGTCTATCGCTTTATGCCTGGCATAAGCCGCAGCGAGGGACTCTTCCTTGCCGTGCTTCGCAAACCAGCCAACGAGGATGTGGAACTTTCTTTATCGGCTAAAGACAATACATCTAAAGCCGACCGCCAGAAGAAGCAAAAGAAAGCTTCAGCCAAAAAAGGCGCACAACAGGCAAAGATGCCTAATATACCAATTCCGCTCGTAGACCCTGCTCGTTTCACCTTGCGTCAGATAGGCGACACATATATTGCCGTGCCATCGCGTTGGCTCGACATATTTGATGCAGCCAATTCTTCGCTCCGCATAATGCACGCCGGTGTGGGCATAGGCACAATGAAGGGTAAGGACATAATCCCCGACCATTCTCTCGCTCTGTCGCGTCAGCTCTCCAAAGAAGCTTATCCGCGTGTGGAGGTGGACTATGCTGAGGCTATAAGTTATCTCAGAAAAGAGGCTGTGGTGCTTTCGCCCGATACTCCTCGCGGCTTTGTGGTGCTCACCTATCGTGGCACTCCCATAGGCTTTGAGAAGAATATTGGCAACCGTGCCAACAATCTCTATCCACAGGAATGGCGCATCAAGAGCACGCACGTGCCCGACGCGGAATGTCGTGTGCTTGCCTAATATAAGATTCACATTTTTACACTCAACATTAAAAAACAAAATGCAACAATATCTCAATCTCCTAAACCGCATCCTCACCGAGGGTGCCACAAAGACCGACCGCACAGGCACAGGCACAATGAGTGTGTTTGGCAATCAGATGCGATTCAACATGGAAGACGGTTTCCCTTTGCTCACAACCAAGAAACTGCACCTAAAGTCGATTATCTATGAGTTGCTGTGGTTTCTGCGTGGCGACACCAACGTGAAGTATCTTCAGGAGCATGGTGTGCGTATATGGAATGAGTGGGCAGACGAGAATGGAGACCTCGGACCTGTGTATGGTCATCAATGGCGTTCATGGCCCGACTACAACGGAGGCACTATCGACCAGATACAGAATGTGCTCGACCAGATACGCAATCATCCCGACTCGCGCCGCATGATTGTGTCGGCATGGAATCCTGCCGAGGTGGAACAGATGGCTTTGCCTCCTTGCCATTGTCTGTTCCAATTTTACGTGGCCGACGGCAAGTTGTCGCTTCAGCTCTACCAGCGCTCTGCCGACACCTTCCTTGGTGTGCCGTTCAACATTGCCTCGTATGCTTTGCTCTTGCAGATGATGGCTCAGGTGACAGGACTAAAGCCTGGCGAGTTTATCCACACCACAGGCGACACCCACCTCTATCTCAATCATCTTGAGCAGGCCCGACTTCAGCTCACACGCACTCCGCGACCGTTGCCAAAGATGAAGATTAATCCCGACGTGAAGAATCTCTTCGACTTCAAGTTCGAGGACTTCACTCTTGAGGGCTACGACCCATGGCCACATATCCCAGCCACCGTAAGCGTGTAACAAACAATTAATAATAAATAACCAATAATTAATAATTATTGAAATGATAAGCATCATCGCCGCCGTAGCCGCCAACCGTGCCATCGGCTTTCAGAACAAACTGCTGTATTGGTTGCCCAACGACCTTAAGCGTTTCAAGGCTCTCACCACAGGTCATACCATAATCATGGGACGCAACACGTTTGAGTCGTTGCCCAAAGGAGCATTGCCCAACCGTCGTAATGTGGTGATAAGCCGCACGAAGACAAGTTTTCCGGGTTGCGACACTTATGCCTCGCTTGAAGAGGCTATAAGCCATTGCCAGCCCGATGAGGATATATATATAATAGGTGGAGCGAGCGTGTATGAGCAGTCGCTAAAGATTGCCGACCGCCTTTGCCTGACAGAGATTCACGACACTCCGCAGCAAGCCGACGCTTTCTTTCCAGAATACAATGGCTGGAAAGAGACGTGGCGCGAGGAGCATACTAAGGATGAGAAACATCATCAGGAGTATGCTTTTGTGGATTATGTGAGGGAATAGAGAAGTCCCACCTCCAGCCACTCCCTATGGGGAAATGGGCTGGGGGTAGGGCTTTTTCTTTCTTTTTAAATCAGCGGCATTCCCAATTCCGCACATTTCTTTCGCATATCGTCCGGCCATATTGACGCTTGTATCTCGCCAATGTGAGCCTTATGAAGCAGCACCATGCAGAGTCGGCTCTGACCAATACCGCCACCTATTGACAGTGGCAACTCATCATTAAGCAGACGGCGGTGGAAATAAAGCTGCTCGCGCTCTTCCTCGCCCTCTATCTTAAGCTGACGCAACAGAGCCTCCTTGTCAACACGGATACCCATTGACGAAAGCTCAAACGAACGCTGCAACACAGGATACCAAATAAGGATGTCGCCGTTTAAGCCTGTCTTGCCATTCTCGGCAATAGTCGACCAGTCGTCGTAGTCGGGGGCGCGACCGTCGTGCTTCTCGCCATTAGATAGTTTCTGGCCTATACCTATTATAAATACGGCACCATACTTCTTGCATATTGCGTCCTCGCGCTCCTTGGGCGAGAGGTCGGGATACATCTGCAGCAAGTCCTCGCTATGGATGAAGTGAATCTGCTCGGGCAGGAAAGGACGTATCTGGTCGTAGGTCTCGCACACAAGATATTCTGTGCGGCGAATGGCGGCATAGATGCGCTCCACGATGTTGGTGAGGAAAAGAAGAGAGCGTTGTTCGGGAGTGATTACAGCCTCCCAGTCCCACTGGTCTACATACAGAGAGTGGAGATTGTCGAGTTCCTCATCGGCACGTATGGCGTTCATGTCGGTATAGACACCATAGCCAGGCGACACACGATATTCGGCAAGTGTCAGTCGCTTCCATTTGGCAAGCGAGTGAACCACCTCGGCTTTCTTGTCGCCAAGGTCCTTGATGGGGAATGTCACGGGGCGCTCCACTCCGTTAAGGTCGTCGTTAATACCGAGTCCCTGCATCACAAACAGAGGAGCTGTGACGCGGCGCAGACGCAACTCTGTTGAGAGGTTCTGCTGAAAGAAGTCCTTTATAAGTTTTATGCCCTGCTCTGTCTTGTTCATGTCGAGTAGGGCGTGATAATGTTCTGGTTGAATGAGTTTGCTCATTTAAATATATTTTTTTGTTCTTGTATATGTTATTTGCAATGCAAAGGTAATAAAACAAAACAAGATAGCAAACAAATCTGTCTTTATTTTAACAAAAAGACATATTAATTACATTGTTGACGACAATTTGAATGCATGAAGTGCCTTTGCGCATGTGTATTTCTACGTACTATATTTGTGCTTTTCGTTTTAATATGCTAACTTTGCCCTCGGTTTGCAGAGTGCAATCCAATGAAAACCAATATAAAACATCATGTCAACAAGACTTCTTCTTATCCGCCACGGTGAGACCGTGGACAATGTGAACAAGATTATGCAAGGACAGACACCGGGAAAGCTCACTCCTAATGGTGTGGAACAGGCCCGAGAGCTCGCAATGCGACTGAAGCAGGAACATATTGACGCTTTTGTGTCGAGCGACTTGAAGCGTGCTGTAGACACTTGTGTGGAGATAGCCGCTCCTCATTTCGATGGCGACCGCGCCAAGGCTCTCGACTCCATCATGCAGACTCCATTGCTTAGGGAGCGCGACTGGGGCAGCTTTACCGGACGCTTTATCCCCGACCTGAAAGACGCTAAATGGACCGACGACATAGAGACAACAGATGTGATGCGCAAGCGTGCCCAGGCATTCATCGACCTTATGCGCAGCCGATATGAGGGAAAGACTGTGGCGGCTGTGGGGCATGGCATCATCAACAAGGTCATTCAGTCGGTGTTCTTCAACAAGCCCATGCAGGATGTGCCGCGTATGGAGAATGCGGAAATGAGAGAGCTTATACTCTAATAACCTTTATATGTTCTAAGTACTTCTTATAATACAATAAAGAAAGAGTGCGGATGTGGTCGGTTATGACTACAATCCGCACTCTACGCATAAAAGAATAGTTATACTTTAAGTTTCCTTGAACAATCTTTTTAATTCCTATTACCTATGTCTTCAGATTCAGAATTCTCTCATTAAAGCGATGTTTAACATTTAAATATTTAACCTTTTATATATATTAGTATATGGCAATTATACACTCTCTGTTATCTAACTATTTTCATTATCTTGCTTATCTTATCTACGGCTTCCAAAACCACTCTTTGAAGAACCGCTGTTGTTGGAACCTCCGCCATTAAAACTTCCACGTGATGGGGTACTAACTCGTGAACCGCCTCCACGGCTGCTTCCAAATGAGCTTCCTCCACGGCTTCCACCAAACGAATTGCCTCCACGGTTGCTTCCGAACGAGCTGTTTCCTCGGTTGCTTCCGAATGATGTTGAGGGCGATGTAGTCTGCTGGCGTTGTACAGATGGTCCGAATGTTGGGCGTGGACTATTGTTATTGCCACCACGGTTGCTGCCGAAAGAGTTGCCTCCACGGTTGGTGCCAAACGAGTTGCGCTGAGGCTCGTTGGTGATAGGTTGGCGAACAGTAGTGCGTGTGCTGCTTCCACGGCTGCCAAACGAAGTGTTCTGGCGGTTGGTAAGGGTGTTGTTCTGACGGCTGCCAAACGAAGTTGTGCCACGCTGCTGGTCGGGCAGACGGTTGCCGAAGCTCTGGCGATTGCCTTTACCATAGTCGCCACGGTCGAATCCATCACGCATTCCAAAGTGGCTGCTGCCTGGACGCGGACCGTAATGACGTCCGTCATACCATGAGCGTCCGTGGTTTCTGTGCCAAGAGTGTCCGCCGCAATAGCTTATGTATACGCGAGGACGATCGAAGTAGAAGTAGTCGCGATGCGGATAGCGTGCGTATACTCCAAAGCGCCAATAACCACCGCTGAAGTAGAGCGGGCGGTAGAAGTAAGCTGCATCACAGAAGGCGCGATACTGCCAGTCGAGCAGCACGTAGCTCATGTCGAGGTTGCGGTAGCGCCAGTAGGAGCCATAAAGGTCGTCCACTGTGTTGACACTCATCAGATAGTCGAGGTTTATCTCATAAGCAGCCTCATACTGGTCGTCGGTGAGGTTAAGCTCATAAGCCATCTTGTCGGTGAGGAACAAAGCTTGCTCGCGAGCTTGCTCGTAGCTCATTGCGTTTGCCGTGAACGTAAGCGTGAACAGCAAAGCCATTATTGATATAAACCGTTTCATAATGCTGTGGTTTTATTTGTTCAACAATTTGTTTCATTTTTACGATTGCAAAGTTAGCGACAATATATAGCATGACAAAAGGATTTTCCCTAAACACATAGGGGAAAATCCCTAAACCAAGGTTTTCTTCGCTGTTTCTCGTTACTTTCTCGTAGGTCCGTAAATAAAACTATAGCTTGAAACGACCGTATCATGACTTGAAACGACCATGTTATGCCATGATACGATCTGTTTTATTTTTTACATTCTATCACGTTGCTCCTTTCCTGCTCCACTACCTTTATATTTATTCTTTATAGAGTTAAAGCGATAATTTATAGTTAATGAATACTCGGTTGTCGAGAAATTATGAAACCTTATTTCTCGCATAACTCCAGAATAAAGTCTACTGTTAGAATCCCCTGTTCCAAACACATTGTAGGCATCGAAATATATAGTCAATCGACGTTTAAACAAGGATTTATAAATAGACAAATTTGCACTAAAACATCCTTTATTATTATAGGTGGCCTTATCATCCCCAGTTGTTTGCACATTTATACCTAAAGTAGCCGTAAGGAATTTTGTATCAAATGTATTGGTCATACGGATATTAGCCATCAGATGTCCCAATTTATGATTATCATGAGTATTCATATTAAACCATTGTTTTTGAACCATCATTCGACAAGAAGGCGTCCATATACCTATTTTAGGACTAACATTAAAAGAAGCCGTAAATAAATTAAAAGAATCCCAGTTTACTGATTGTATCAGAGCTATTTGATGATTGTTTTTATATGGCTGAGAATATAGCAATAACGGGTCTGAAACATGCGAGAACATCATGTTTAAACTCATCCATTTATATGATATGTCATAATTTACGTTACGACTTATTTGTGCTACAAGATATGGATTTCCAGCCTCGTAGGTATATTTATTATAATATTGAATACTATTTCTCATTTCATAGTACGTTGGTCGTTGAATATCTGTTCCATAACCAAATTGCATCTGCCAATTACCCAGTGGCAATGAAAGCATAAACGAGGGAAGGAAATTCCGATACACATGGTTTTGCTTGAACTTATCAGATTCATTTTCATGATAGTTATAGTTTAAAAGCTCATAGCGTAATCCTAACTGAAGTTTTAAGGCTCCAATGCTCCTACCATACTCCATATATCCGGATCCCAATGATTCTTCTATATGCCCATATTTATCTTCAAGAATATCTTTTGGCTGGACTATATATTTATTGTCACGATTACATTTAGAAAATTCTCCCCCAACAGAAATAACACCTCCAAAACAAGGAATTGTTACCAGCAACTTTGAAGCAATAAGGTTATTCTTTGTCTTGTTTTTAGAATCCACAAAAATACTGCTCTCCTCTTTTCCTATTTCTTGACAATTTTCTTGAGTCTTAGAATATTCATTATTTTTGTTCCAAAGCCAATCTATGTTGAAATCAAAACTTACTTTGCCAATTTTCCCAACATAATACATATTGTTAATTACTGAAGATAGCTGTTCTTGAGTCCATATTTTGCTATATGAGTTTTCTGTCAATTGTTGGTCATTAAACACAGTTGACTTCATATTCGTAAAGCCTTTACTATTTGGCATACGATTATAGCTAATGCTTGTTCCTATATAATTATTCGAATTTATTTGATAAGTAGCTTCCAAACTATAAAATAGTTGTTGATATCTACTTTCATCTTCGATGCTGCTTAATTGATTCCAAGTATTGTCAGAAAAAGTGAGCTGTTGCAATTCCTTATTGTTTTGACGATGGCTCTCCCTTGCATAAAGAGTAGCTGAAATGCCGAATCTACCTTTGAGGTAATTCAAATTTAAATGTTCAAAACCACTCGTACGATTATTTTCATTAATCGCACCATAACTTCTTACATTTGCACCAAATCCTTCTCCTGCTTTTTTCTTCAGTGAGATACGTACAACAGCTTTTGTACTTGCTTCATACCTTGCTCCTGGATTGTTGATTACCTCAATAGATTTTACATCTTCTGGTTGTAAACGTTCCAATTCAGCCATGTCCCTAACGAGTCTTCTATTTATATAAACAATCGGCTCACCTCGTCCAAAAACTTTTATTTTATTTTCTTGAACAATCAATTGTGGTATTTTATCAAGTAAATTATAGATGCTGCTTGTTTTTTCCAAAATCGTACCTTGAACATTTGTTATGACACCACCATCTTTCATAATGGTCTTTGGTAGTTTCGACTTAACCACAACAGTAGCCAAGCCATGAATATCATCTAAAAGCGTTATTTCTCCAAGGTCAGATTCACCATTGTAATCAAAATATGAAGTATGAAAACCAACCGAAGAAAACTTTAGGACTCCATAAGACTTTACATTATTAATAGAGAAACAACCATCTTCCATACTTGTTGTTCCAGTTATAAATGATGAGTCTTGAGCGTTCAGTAAAACTACATTGACATATGGCAATGGTTTACCTTCTTTATTCACAACTTTTCCGATGACACCTTGTGCCATTAGAAAAGTTGAAATAGATAACATGCTAAAAAACAAAACTATTTTCTTTATCTTCATAGTTCATTCTTGTTTATTAATGATTGTACTAAAAAATAAATTTTTCATGATTCTCAATGAATAACAAACATTTCCTCGTCATTCAATGTCATTCCTTTGAATAAATCAAGTTTATCCATATTCGATTTTGGTTTAACCTACACTTTATTATTAGCCTTTCGGTACTTGCTCCTTTTGCCTGTTTGGTCAGTATATATAACATTGTCGACTCTGTTATAATATTTAGATTGTGCAAAAATACAAACTTTTTTCGAATTAGTGTTTACTCTTTGGAATGAAAGATAATATGTTGGCAATATTTTATTTATTTATGAGGAATTTCTGCATTATGTTCGCGGCTTGTATGTCTTGTATAACAAAATGACACGAAATATGCTTTGTTGTAAACGAGCGTAAAGTAAATGCTATATCTCATACGATTTCCATATCACGCCCAATGATAACTGAAAGGTGAGTGTCAACCACAAGTAGTAGGAGGGTATGGTATCCTTGCCATACCCTCCTACAGATTGCCGTTAATATATAAAGATGAGCTATAAATGCTTACTTATCCCAACTGGCTTATAATTCGATAAATCTGAATAGCGGCTTATTGTACTCCAGTTTGTAAGTCGCTATTGCTTAGTGTTCTATCACGTTTGATGTCCACCTTTTTGCCCTTGCTAAATGAGTAGAATATATTTATTCCAAATGAGCGTGCGGTGATATAGTTGTTCTGCCGCATAAAACTGCCATCTTTCATGGAGGTGGTAGTGCGTGACAGGATATATTTCTCAAATGGAGAATTAGCCACAATGGATACTGTTAGTTTGCCTTCCAAGAAACTTTTAGCCATGCTAAACGAGTATTGGTTTAATGTGGTCTTCTTTTCCCAAGGATCACAAAGATTCTTGAACATTCCATAGCTTGCGCTGAAATTCCAGTTGTGAGGAAAATAAAAATCCATATGAGGGGCAAAGGAATAGTGGAATTCTTTTTGGTTCAATCCCATCTCCGATGCTGTCAGCCAGCGATGTCCAAATTCAGCAGAACATGATGTGCTCAGCCATTTCCAAGGATTCCATTGGGCGTAAACACTAACAACTGCGTCATCCGTTTTTCCAAGATTCTCATACGTATTCGTCACAATATCTCCCTCTGTCTTATTGTATGGCAGTATAGGGTTGTTGCTATGCTGATATTCTGTGGATACAGAAAATACGCCGTTTGTGAATGATGTTATCAACTGCAAGTCTATGGAGTGAGTCGTTACAGGGTTGAGTTGTGGATTGCCAACATTACGGAAATAGTCTGTCAGTTTTCCATTGAAAGGGTTTAGCATGTTAACGGATGGTCGTGTCAGACTTTCCGAGTATGTCAATGATATCTGGGTGGAATTGGATGGTAAGAAGTATACATACGCATCGGGTAGGATATTGGTGTTGTCGCGTTTGTAGTTAAGCTCTGGGCTCATCGGCAGTTTCATGCTGATGTGGCTTTGTTCCAACTGTATGGCACCTCCCCAATAAAACTTACCGGAAAATCCTTGGTAGTTGGCTGAGACGTTGTATATTCCCATATTGTAACGCATACGGTCTATGGCATTCTCTTCGTCGGCATAGTTGTAAGTGGAATTGGTGCGTCCCAATCTAAGGATACCCTTTGCTTTTACTCGGATATTATGGTTTTTCGCCAATTTGATGAGATAAGCCGATGTTAGTGTATGTTCACTCATACCGCCATCTGTGCATTGATTGGTTTGGCTTTCGCCTTGTTCGGCATCATACGATGTAGTATAATAGTGGCGACGGTCTGGGTTGTATGTATAACGGTAGCCTAACATAAATCGCATCTTGTCAGGTGAAAGTCTACTATAGTTGCGCCAGATAATGTTACTTTCTATTGTGCCACTCGTGTTTTTATTCCTAAGGCTGTATTCTTTGGACAATACTCCTGCAGTATAGTCTTTTGAGTTGGATGTAGTGTTCACAGGAGTAATATTGCCATTGATGTCTGCATACAAAGTATTGATGCTATCCATTCTCCATTCCAACATACCGCGCAGGGTGTGAGATTGCCAGTTGCCGTCTCCTTTGCTTTCTTGGTGAACATCAACCGACTTTTCGCCAACAGAGTTTAGCAGATTATAGTCTATTGTGTAAGGCTGATGACGCTGGCCGTTTAGACTATAAGCGTAATCCACAGAAATATCCACATTCTTTTTCTTAATGAGCAATGTTATGCCATCATTGGTGGTTGGTTGTGTGGTGTAGCCCAAGGCAGATGACACAGAGATGCCATCGACATGTTTTTGTTTTGTGCATATATTTAGAATGGTGACACCTGGTGATACGTCATATCTCTCAGATGTGTTAGTTATTACCTCAACATGGTCTATCTCGGTTGCCATCATTGATGACAGTACAGTCTTTATGGAGCGTTGGGCACTTTCGTAAGGTCTTCCATTCAAGTAAATCAAATAGTTTGACGTGCCACGCACTTTCAAGGTGCCGTCGGGAGAAGACTCTACGAATGGCACTTTGTTCAAGGCAGTGAGCAAATTTTCATTTTTCACACGTGTGTCTCCCTTCATGTTATAGGAGATGCCGTCTTTGGTAAGTTTGTTGAGTTGTGCGTGTCCTTTTACCACAACATCATTCAGCTGTATGGATGAAGGTTGTAGCCATAAAACAATATTATTAGTTTCCTCTGTACTGGCTATAGCTCTTGAAATCGGCTTGTAGCCTATTGCCGTAGCGTCAATTCTAACAAGGTTTTCTTTTTGTACAAGAGTAAAACTGCCGATGGAGTCGGTCATGTAGGATTGGGTGGTAGAGTCAGAGAATGTCACTAATGCAGAAACGTAGCCAATGGGCTTCTTAGTCTCGGCATCTTTCACTGTGACAACTTTATCTATTGCCTCAATATTTATGCAAAGACAAAGCATGAGTAATGTCAATATCGTTTTGCTTTTCATAATTTGTTGTTTAAACATTTAAGTTTTTCTATGGAGTACCATTGCGTGTGCCTATAGAAAGAGAAGCACAATTCGTATTATAATATTTAGATTGTGCAAAAATACAAACTTTTTTCGAATTAGTGTTTACTCTTAGAAATGAAAGATGAAAAGTTAACGATATTTTACTCATTTGTGTGGAATTATAGCATTATATTCGTGGTTTGTGTGTTTTGTATAACAAAATGGCACAAGGTATGCTTTGCAGTAAACGAGCGAAAAGTAAATGCTATATCTCATTTCTGTTTTTTATCCCAACTGGCTTATGATTCGGAAATTTTATCTACCTTTGTAACTTCAAAGTATAAACTAACGTCTAAACATCAGATACTAAATATAAAAAACATAAATATATGAAGACATTGCTCAGTTCGCTTCTTCGTGCTGTCAGTGCAATAGCCGTAGGAGCATTGCTCGTGAAATATCGTGAGCAGACAGTAGAATGGATCACCATTGCCATAGGCGTGTTGTTCTTTGTGTCGGGTGTATTCTCGTGCGTCACTTACTTTGTGGCGCGCGGCAAGAGCAGCGACCTTGAGGTGTATGATACAGACGGAAAGCGTCTCACGTCTCCACGTCCGGTGTTTCCTATAGTGGGTCTTGGAAGCCTTATCCTTGGACTCATTCTTGCCGTAATGCCCACGGTATTTGTCACTTATCTTGTGTATGTGCTTGCCGCCATACTTATTCTTGGTGCTGTGAGCCAGTTTTTCAACCTTATCGTTGTCTCGCGCATAGCCCGCATAGGCTTCTATTTCTGGATTATGCCCGCGCTTACCCTGCTCATAGGACTCGTTGCCATAATATCGCCAAGCTCAATAGCTACAGCTCCGCTGTTTGTTATCGGCTGGACAATGATGGTGTATGGAGTTGTTGAAGTGCTCAATGCGGTGAAGATTTACCAGTTGCGACGTCTTGTGGAACGCAGTTTGACAAAGACAGAGGGAAAAAAATAAACTGATAACTATAAATTATCAATTAATAATTAAAAAAATGTGACCCCGTTGGGATTCAAACCCAAGACCTTCAGAACCGGAATCTGACGCTCTATTCAGCTAAGCTACGGGGCCGTGTTTCTGATTAACGGATGCAAAGTTACTAAATAAGTTTGAATTTCGGCCTTGTATTTGCAAAAAACAATGAGGTTGGAGCAAATACCTACTGCAGAAACAATAAACGAGTAGGTATTTTGAACTGTTACTTGACAATAAAATCATTAAAAACAAAACTATAACAAACAAAAACAACGATGAAACCTATTTATCTGATGATTGCTCTGCTGCTTGCTCTGTTGCCGGCAGGAGCAAGCGGCAACAATCTGCAACAACAGAACAAACAAGAGAATCAACAACAAAGCAAGAAAAAGGAGCATACTGTCAAAATTTATGGTAATGTGAAGGACTCTTTCACTCAATTGGGGCTGAAAGCCTTTGTCACCGTGATGAACCAGGACAGTACAGTAGTAGACACCATTACCACAAGTGGATGGGAACACGACTTATACTATGAGATTAATGTTCCCGCACGCCCTGCCACTTACATCATCAAGGCTGAGTGTGACGGCTATGAGACCAAATGCCTAAACCACACCATAAAATATATAGCACGCAACAAGTCGTTCGAGATACCTGCACTCTTTCTGAAGAAGAAGGCAAACAAGGAGGTGATGCTCGACGATGTTGTGGTGACAAGCACCAAGGTGAAGTTTGCCTACCGTGGCGACACGCTTGTATATAACGCAAGCGCGTTCAACGTGCCCGACGGTTCCATGCTCGACGTCCTTATCAGACAGATGCCAGGTGCGGAGATAAAGAGCAACGGCGACATTTATGTCAATGGCAAGAAGATAGACTATCTGCTGCTCAACGGCAAGGACTTCTTTAAGGGCAAGAATCAGATTATGCTCGACAATCTGCCCTACTATACTGTAAAGGAGCTTAAAGTGTACGACCGCTCTTCGGACAAGAGCCGACTCATGGGCAAGGAGATGGAGCAGAAGGACTATGTGATGGATGTTGGACTGAAGCGTGAGTACAACCGTGGATACATAGCCAACATGGAGGCGGCGGGTGGCACCAAGGACCGATACCTTGGAAGACTATTCGGACTCTACTACACCGACCGCACACGACTCTCGATATTCGGCAATCTTAACAACGTGAACGAGACACGCCGACCGGGAAGAGAGGGCGACTGGTCGCCTGCCAACAGTCCTCAGGGACAGAAGACCACACGCAAGGTGGGCATCGACTTCAGCACATCATCTAAGAATGACAAATTCTACGAGGTGGGCTATATAACGTTTGGTTGGGATAATACGCACGACATGTCGCGCATGTCGACGGAGAGTTTTGCCTCTGCCGGCAATATCTTTAGCCGCAACATCAGCGACTCGCGCACCAGCAACCATAATTTTAATCTTTATAACTCTATATCACTACAGGGAGAGACTGGATTTTTGTTTGATACACGTATTGACTATAACGACAACAAGTCGTTGTCCTCAAGCCGTAGTGCCACGTATTCTGCCGAGCCTAACCGTTGGGGCGACATCAACTCTACTATCGACTCCACATTCGCAGAGAATGTGCAGGGCACATTGCGTGACATTATCACCAACCGCTCGCTCAACCGCTCACGTTCAGAGGTGAGCATGTTGAATGTGTCTAACGATCTGATGACGTGGCACAAGTTGGCGTGGGGCGACCGTATCGAAATGTACATAAATGGAACCTACAGTAACTCCAAGCCAAACGAGAGTTTCAGTCTTAGCCGCAACGACTATTTTAAGACTGGCGACAAGGACCTGCGCAACTATTATAATGATAGAAAATCGAATAGCTATAGCTTGAATGCCAGCCTGAGTTATGGACTGGAGATACCGTATACAAAATGGACTGTGCTGGCAGGACCAACCTTCTCGCAGAACTATATCTCTACAACGGGAATGAACTATCGTCTCGACCAACTTGGCGGCGAGTGGATGGCTAATCCGGAAATGATGTATGCCACTCTCCCGTCAAACATGCAGTTGCTTGAGGATGTGGTTGACAACAACACAAGCAGACGCTACAATACATTGAAGAGAAATTCGGGCGGTGAGTTGAGGTTCCAGAGAAACACTGATGACTCGTATTTTCAAATATCACTCAAGCTGATTGATGAAGACGAGCGCATCAACTACCATAGTGTGGCTCTCGACACCACAGCCACAAGAAGCCGACTCGTGTTCCGACCTTCAATGTTCTACAGTAAATTCAGTAGTAAGTTGAATTTGTACTTTAACTATTATGTGCGGAGCAGTTTTCCCGATTTCTTCAGCATCATGCCATATACGGATAATTCAGATCCGCTGTCGGTGACCGTGAACAATCCTAATCTGAAGAATTCGCTCTTTCACCACTACGACTTCAACTTGCGCCTTAGCGGACTCAAGAACCAACAGTATGTGGGATTCTTCATTACGGGTAACTTCTACCACAACAATATAAGTACGCGCACCAGATACAACACTCAGACGGGTGGCTACACATATATGAGCGACAATATCGGTGGAGGAGGCAACTGGGACTTCTGGTCAACCATATCCTATGGCACGGCTCTCGACAAGGCCCGCCTGTTCCGTCTCGACTATAAACTGTGGGTAAACGGATTGCGCCGCAAGGAATTCGACATTGCCTACGACGATGACCCTATGCAGATATGCTACACTTTCAACTCAGAGTTGGGCAACAGCCTCTACTTGCATTTCCAAAAGGACAAGCTTAGCATCAGCTTGGGTGGCAAGGTTGAATGGAAACACAGCGTCAGCGACCGCAGCAATTTCGAGAAAATCTCTACCTACCAGTTTGACTATGGCGGCAACCTGACCTACACCTTGCCATTGGGCATAACGCTATCTACCGACATCAGGGAGTATTGCCGACGTGGCTACAGCGTCAAGTCGTTCAACACAAGCGACCTTGTATGGAACGCCTCGCTCGCACGCTCGTTCTGCAAAGGCAAGCTGACGTTCACAGCCGAGGCTTTCGACATACTGCAGAATCTGTCGAGCACACAGTATAATGTAAGCGGACAAAGCCGTTCGGAGACATGGCTGAACAGCCTGCCAAGCTATGCGATGATGAAGGTGGCGTATAAGTTCAGCAAGTCGCCTAAGAGCAAGAAGTAAGGGAGAGAGAATGGACTCCAGTTTATATCAATAAAAAAATCCCCACCAAAGATTTTCCAATTAGGAAATCTTTGGTGGGGATTTTTTTATTCTTTAGTACCACTGCACCGCATTGCTATATCCCGAGCGTTTGTCATATTTCAGCGCATCGGTAAGTGTGGCAGCGTTGCATCGGAACGAGAAGTTGTAGCTTGTGTAAGGAGCAAGCACCACAGAGCACGACATGTTGAAGCAATGGAGGTCGCGCTGCAAAGAGGCGGTAGTCATTGAGAGGTCGTGCTGGTCGAAGTCGTAGCCTGAAGAGAACGAGATGTTCCATCCGTCGCTCAGTCTTACGTTGCCGCTCACGTTGAGGTTCTGGGAGAACTTGTAGGGATAGCGCATCGACTTGGTGTTGAACTTGCCGCTTGTGTTCTCGCGCATTGTTATGCCGTAGCCGAAAGTCAATGACCAAGGCATAGAGAAGCGCATGTAGCCGTCGGTGTCGGTTTCGGCCTTGCCGCCTCCGCTCTTCTTCTTGGCACCACGCTGGGCGTTGACCATAGTGTCGTCGACGTTCGACTCGATGTCGGTGTCCATGCCGTCCTCATCATCCTTGTTTTTATTCTTCTTGTCATCCTCGTCGCTGCCACCGCCAAACCATTTCTTCAGTTTGTCGGGAGTGAGAGTGAACGAGAAGTTCTGCGATGTTCCCTGGAATCTACCAAACTTGCCCATGCCCCACAATGTGCGGTTGCCCACGTATGGCCGTCCGTCCTTGTCGAGCTCGTAGGCGTAGGAGGCAAACACGGCAGTCATGTTGAACGTGTAGTTCTTCCACCACTTCAAGCGTATTCGCATGGTGAGGTCGGAGAGAGGTTTCTCCTTAGCCGCCATGTTGTAGCTCATGGCCAAGCCGAGCTCGTCGATGAGGCTTACTTTACGGATGCCCGTAGAGTCCTTGTCGCTCTTGATTTTCATCTCCACGTTGTTGGATATGTCGAACGAGATATTGCCCGTCTTGCCCTTGCCAGGCACTCCGTAGAGCTGACCCGCATAGGGCGAGTATTCCACAAGCTCAACCGAGCCGTCGGCATTAGTCTTCTGGTAGGTCTTGTAGTAGCCGTAGTGGTGGGCAGAGAAGTCGGGCGCGTAGCTGAAGTTCACGGTAGGAGTGATGACGTGGCGAATCTTCTGCACCTTGTCGCCGAAGAGCTTGCGTATAGGCACGTAGAAACCATAGAGCTTTGTCGACAGACCGATAGAGAAGTTATAGTCGTAGACATTGTTGAAGCCGTAGATGGTGTCGTTCTGCACTCGGTTGTTCTGTGCGTCCCACGACTGCTCTATCTTGTGCGTGTACATACGGTCGTGGAAGTTGAACGACGGCGACACATTGATATAGTTGAGCAATGTGAAGTTGCCCGAGATAGGAATGTTGTGGTTCCATCCGTTGCGCCAGTCCTTCACGAGGTTGGCGTGCATGAGCTTGTTCTCCTTGGTGTTGATGCTGTTGGAGATTTGACCCGTATACGACATGGAAATCTTCTCATACCATCGCTCGTCGCCCACCATGTGCTTGCGCTTGAAGGGATAGAATCGGCTGAGCGAGATGTTGAGGTCGGGCAGGGTCATGGCAATCGTCGAGTCGCGCATGTTCTGCGAGAGGTTGGCTGTGCTCGACAGCGACAGACCAATGCTCGAGAACGTAGTGCTCCACGACACAGAAGATGTGCGCGTCGACTGCGTCAGCGTCTGCGGATTGTAGAGCGAGCTGAGATTGTTGCGCTCGTAGCTCGATGTGGCGAAGTTGACGCTTGCCGACAGCGAGCTGTATGGATTGGCCTTGGAGTCCTGACGGTGGCTCCATTGTACCTTGAATGATGTCTGCTTGGCATAGTCGGGCATACCCTTGTCGCCCGTACGGGTGTCCTGGTAGCTGAGGTAGAAGCTGCCCGAATAGCGGTAGCGTTTGTTGTAGTTGCTTGCTGCCGAAATGCCCCACGAACCCTTGGTGTAGATCTCGCCGAGCAGCTTAAGGTCCACCTTGTCGTTGATGGCAAAGTAGTAGCCACCGTCGCGCAGATAGAATCCGCGGTTGCTCTCGTCGCCGTAGGTAGGCATGATGAAGCCCGAAGAGTAGCTCTTGGTGAAGGGGAAGAAACCGTAGGGGATTGCGAGCGGCAAAGGCACATCAGCCACCACAAGATAAGCCGGACCAAAGGTCACGTCCTTGCCCGGTCGCACCTTGGCACGCGACAGAGCTATGTAGAAGTCGGGATGCTTAGCGTCGCAAGTGGTGTAGCGTCCGTGTTGCAGGAAGATGTCGCCGTTGGCGTTGCGCTTGGAGAGTTCGCTCTGCAAGAAACCGTCCTCCTGCTGCGTGTACACCTTTGAGATAAGGCCCTTCTTGGTCTTGAAGTTGAAGGCCATGGTGTCGCTCTCATACTTGTCGGAACCCATTGTGAAGACGGGAGTGCCCGACAGACCTTTGCCTGCCCGGTCGGTGGAGTCGGCCTTGCCCGTGGCATGAACAAGCGACGAGTCGATGCTCATGTGAATCTTCTCGGCAGAAAGGTCCATGTTCTCGTATTTCACCTTCGAATCGCCGTAGAGCCTTGCCGTCTTCGACGTAGCGTCGTAGACAAGCGAGTCGTTGGCAGAGTATTCCACAGGCGAGTTGATGCCGTTGGAGCGTTGTCGGTTGAGCGAATCGAGGCGTATGGAGTCGTCGATAGCCTGATTGTGGTGGTAGATGGCGAGTTGCAGTGAGTCCATCTTCGTGGTGTCTACAATTACGCGGCCAGTAGAATCGCGCATCAATGCGACAATAGAGTCGGCCGTAGAGTCGGCCTTAAGTTCTATAGAGTCGCGCTTTGCTGCCTTTCTCGCTTTCTTGTTTTGCTGGAAAGGCACACTTGTGGCTGCCATCACAAACACGACGGCAGACAGAAGAAGGGCTATGACGGTTTTGGTTCTCAATTTTGTTGGATTATTTCTGTTGTTCTTATGTTACAAATCCGGCTCAAACAGCCGTTTCATTTCGCTGAACCTTGCCAATGTGTCGCCTCCGAATTTGGCAAGGCTCTTTTCAGCCTGGGCGATAGTCTTCTCGCGTTCAAGATGAGTCTTCGAGAAGAATTTGTCGGCATAGCAGATAAGCTTCTCCTCGATGGTCTCCGGCTGCAAGTCGTGGTGGGGCAGGGGAAGGTTTTGCGAAACAATGTCGTCGAGAGTAAGTCCGGCTCCGGTGTGGCGTTCGCACACTCGGGCATATCTCTCGGGCAGGCCTTCGGCACGCAGAATCTCGGCTCCGCAGATGCCGTGGCGTATGTAAGGCTCGGTGCCGTGGCACTCGATGCCAGGAGCATCAACACGCACAATGCCAATGTCGTGGAGCATGGCAGCCTCGCGCACAAAGTCGGTGTCGATGTTTAGTTCGGGATGTAAAGCGGCAATCTGCAGCGCACGACGCGCTACAGACTCGCTATGTGTGACGAGGATGTGGCGCAGAGCGTCACATCCGTCGTAGTATTTGTCAATGATTTCCTTATACATATTTATATATTACTCGTGCTCGCGCTCGATGTAGGCAATCACGTCGCCCTTCGAAACCTTAGAGCCACGCTTGGCGTTAATTTCAACGAGCTTGCCGCCGAGGGCTGCGGGCACCTCAACAAACTCGCCCCAAGGAGCCTGGATGTAGCAAAGGATGTCGCCCTCCTTGTACTCCTTGCCGATGAACGGCTCAACAGTAGGAGCGCATTCGCCCTCGCCTGAGAATTCCCAGTAGATGTCGCCCTTGACAGGAGCAACGATAGCGTCGGCCTTGGCGTGCTTGTAGGCGCTGAGCTGCTCGGGAGAAAGGTTGGCGCCGAGCTTTGCGTCCTTGAGCTTCTGCAGGTCGGCAAGGAAGTTCTTCTTGGCCTGGCCGCTCTTGAAGTTGCGATACTGCTCCGGGTGCATTGCAAGCTCGAAGAGTTCCTCGTCGTCCTGGCCGTATTCCCAACCGTTCTCGTCCATCTCCTTGCGGAAGTCGTCGAGAGCGTCGGTGAGCAGTGTGTGAGCGTCGACATCAGTAAACTCGCGGCCCTGCTTCTTGGCAAGCTCTACGAGCTCTGGGTCGATAGTGCCAGGAATCTTGCCCGACTTGCCGAGAATCATACCCCACATCGACTCGTCCATCATCACGAAGCGACCCTTGCCCTGCTCGATGGTGAGGAGGTTCATGAGGGCGATGTTCTTGACATACTGCGAGAACGGAGTAACCAATGGAGGATAGCCTACGCGCGGCCATACATACTCCACCTCGTCGAAGAGCTTGATGAGGAGGTCGTCCATAGAAAGCTCGTCCTCGCCCTTCTTCTTGCGTACATTATTAATAGTGGTGCGCATACCGCCAAGGTCGGCCATCATAGAGCCCATCATACCGCCAGGCAGACCGCAACCGAGAAGGAGCGACGACATAATCTTGTTGCCCGGGTTGATGAAGTAGCCAAGCCACTCGTCGATGAACTCCTGGGTGAGGGCTCGAGCCTTCATGTAGGCCGACATGTTGATTTCGGGCACTTCGAAGCCCTCGTTCTTCAACATGCTGATGACAGAGATAACGTCCGGATGAACCTTACCCCATGAAAGCGGCTCGATGGCTGTGTCGATGATGTCGGCACCGTTGTTGCACACCTCAAGGATGGAGGCCATAGAGAGGCCAGGACCTGAGTGGCCGTGATACTGGATGATGATTTCAGGATGCTTGTCCTTGATCATCTTTGTCAGCTTGCCGAGGAATGCCGGCTGGCCGATGCCTGCCATGTCCTTCAAGCAGATTTCCTCTGCGCCAGCGGCAATCACCTGGTCGGCGATGTTCATGTAGTATTCCAGAGTGTGAACCGGAGAGTTGGTGATGCACAGAGCGCACTGCGGAGTCATTCCGCCCTCTTTTGCCCACTTGATGCTGGGGATGATATTGCGAACGTCGTTCAGTCCGTCGAAGATACGTGTGATGTTGGTACCCTGCTTTGCCTTAACCTTATACATGAGGGCACGCACATCATCAGGCACGGGGTACATACGCAGCGCGTTAAGACCACGGTCGAGCATGTGGGTCTTGATACCTACCTCGTTGAAAGGCTTGCAGAAAGCGCGCACAGCGTCGTTAGGATTTTCACCAGCGAGAAGGTTAACCTGCTCAAAAGCACCGCCGTTGGTTTCCACACGGGCGAAGCAACCCATCTCGATGATAACGGGAGCAATGCGCTCCAACTGGTCTTTGCGTGGCTGGAACTTGCCAGAAGACTGCCACATATCTCGGTAAACGAGACTGAACTGGATTTTCTTTTTCATCTCTATTCCTTAATTATATATAGATTTCTTGTTGATAATATGTAATGCAAGCCCCGCCAAAATGACTTGTGGCAAGGGTACATTCTTTCAAATGTGCAAAATTAGGGAAAAAAATCCAAATAAGCATATTATGAAAGTTTTTTTAGTACTTTACTCTTCATTTTAGGCTCACATGATATTTTTAGTATGATACAGCTCACATGATATTTTTAGTATGATACAGATTGTAGTTGGTATTAATTAATGATATTACGTACTCTCATTTTCGTACAGATTATTAGTATTATTGTACAATGGTACAATTAGTGTATATTAATGGTATTGGATAGTATGTAATTGGTGGTAATGCAACAAAAAAAGGCAACAGCCATTGGATGCGGATAATGAGAATACCGACACCAATGACTGTTGCCCTCAAATAATATATAAGTGAATTATAATGGCGTGTTTAGAATAAATGTGCGCAGCAGATAGTAGCTGATAATACCAGCAAGATAACCAACAAAGGCAATCCATGTGATTTTCTTCATGTACCATCCGAAGGTAATCTTCTCCAAGCCCATAACCACAACACCGGCTGCACTGCCGATGATGAGCATTGAGCCGCCAACGCCTGCACAGTAGGCGAGCAACTGCCAGAAGATTCCGTCAACAGCCATGTCGCCAGTAGCTGCCACTGGATACATGCCCATACATCCTGCCACGAGAGGCACATTGTCGACGATGCTTGACAATACGCCGATGATGCCTGTTACGAGATAATGGTTGCCGTCGAACACTACGTTCAGACCCTTGCCCATTGCGGCGAGCACTCCAACCTCTGAAAGGCAGGCCACAGCCATAAGGATGCCGAGGAAGAAGAGAATGGTAGACATATCAACGCGTGAGAGCAGATTGGTCACGCGCTTCTGTGTGCCTTCGTCGTCATGTCCGCGATGCAAGTGGCGGTAGAACACTTCGGTTGTTGTCCACAGCACGCCAAGCACAAGCAGGATGCCTACGAACGGAGGCAGATGGGTGATGCTCTTGAATATTGGAACAAACATGAGTCCGCCTACACCAAGCACAAACACTATCTTGCGCTGGGTTTCTGTGAAGTCGCCCAAATCAGATGCCTTGCCGTCGTTGGCGTCAGGCATGTGAAGTTCACCTTTAAGGTGATATTGCAGAATCAAGGCAGGGATAATCATTGACACGAGCGACGGGATAAGAATCTCGCTGATAACTCCAGCCGCTGTGATGAGGCCCTTGTTCCAAAGCATGATGGTGGTGACGTCGCCGATAGGTGAGAAAGCACCGCCTGAGTTGGCTGCAATTACTACGAGTGCGGCATATATGAGACGGTCCTCACGGTCGCTGACAAGCTTGCGGAGAATCATAATCATTACGATACTCGTGGTGAGGTTGTCGAGAATAGCCGACAGAATGAATGTCATAAAGGCAATTCGCCACAGCAAGGCGCGCTTTGTTTTGGTCTTCATTGCCTTGCGCACCCAGTTGAAGCCGCCGTTTTGGTCTACAATCTCCACAATGGTCATTGCTCCCATGAGGAAGAATAGAGTTGTGGAAGTGTCGCCGAGATGTTCTTGAATGATTGACGTCACCTTTTCTGCCATGCCAGCTACGCCTCCAGTGTAGTCTGGGTGCATGATTTGCAGATACTGCATGGGGTCGAACATGTAGAGCGTCCAACACGCCACGAACATAAGCAGCGCAATGGCCGCTTTGTTAACTTTGGTCAGGCTTTCGGTGGCTATGCATGCATAGCCCACAACGAAGGCGATGACAATCATGATTGTTAATGTTGCCATAAATGCGTTTTGTTGTTATTGGTTTTTTTGTTAATAATGTTTTATCCGTATTGTGGTTTGTTTTTGTAATACGGTGCAAAATTAGCCAAAAAAAAGCAAACGCAAGTCTATACAACAGAATATTAATGTAAATGTATTGAAATTGCATGGAATGTGGCGTCAGAAATCAACGCGTACTCCCACTTGCAGGTTGAAAGCCCATGGCTTGTCCTTGAAAATGGTCTCCACAGGGCTGTTGTTGTTGAAGTAGTATTTCACTCCTGGTTCGGCGAAAAGTCCTACTTGCGGCAAAGCGTTGATCTGGATGCCAAGAGCTGCATTAGCCGAAAACTGCACATGGTCGTGGGTTGCGTCGGTCTTTAATCCATCAGCTTCAAGCGATGCCTTCACGTTGAAGTCGGCCTCGCCTCCTGCCGATGCGTAGGTCTGCACGTGGTTGTTGCCCCATATCTTGTATTTCAGACTTATTGGTATGCCTATGTAATGAAGCTTCTGTGTCTCGATGATGTCGTCATTGCCCGACGATTTTATGAAGTCGGTTTCAGCACGTGTGTAAACCAAGCCTGAAGTAAGTGCCAAGCGATGGTTTAAGGCATAGCCTACGGATAAACCCACGGAGAGTGGTTGTGCGTGGTGTTTCGTCTCTTTATAGTTCGAAAGCAACATGGCGTTGCCATTTATAATGTATTCGCCGTTTGCTGTCTCACTGTTGGGAAAGTGGTAGTCGGTTGATGTTGATGATGTTCTAACGGCTCTGATGCCAGGCATAGTCGAGTTGCCAGAACCGTTGAAAGTGCCTCCAGTATTTACTCCAACAGTAATGCGGTTGGCAGGTTCTGTCTTTACATCTGTCATTGTCCACATGGCAGAAGCTTGGTTGTGCAGCGACTTGCGTGGTTTGTTCGTCTGTTGTGGAGCGGAGGCAATGTTGCTTTGCTGATAGGTTGTGGCAGATGTTGTTTCGGCCTTTTCTTCAGTGGCTTGATTGTTTACTGCTGCGGAGCTTTCTTCATTTAATGTTGTAGCCGATTCATCTTCATTTAATGTTGTAGCCGCCGAATTAGCCATGTACGACTCAGTGTTGTTGATGGCAGCAATGGCAGTAGAGCTCTTGCTGTTCTTTGCCATTGCAATAGCCGAGGCTGACTCAGTGTTGCCAGGCAGTAGTTCTGCATTGTTCATGCTGGGATAAGCTTTAGACTTGTTTTTGCTTACGGCAAGTTGGTCTATTGTGTCCTCATTGGCACGGTAGCCTATCACAACAAGCAAAGCCACGGCAGCAGCAACCGATGCTGTCCACATGACAAAGCGCAGAGTGGCTCCATGTCGGTGCTGCTCTGTTGCGGTGTCGGGTGTTGTTACGTGTGTTGTGTTGGGCGTTGTTGCCTGACTTCTGTCGAGTTGCTGCTCTATCCTGTTCCACAAATCGTCGGGCACAGGGGCCTCGCTATCGGCAAGTCGCTGGCGCAGTTGGCTGGTCCAATCGTTTTGTTTCATGTTTTTATTTCTCCTTTTTTATATGTTCGTTAATCATTCGTGCCAACATTTTCTTGGCATGGAAGAATTGTGAGGCCGATGTGCTCGGCGTAATTCCCAGTTCGGCGGCTATCTCCTTGTGGCTCATCTCTCCAAACACATACATGTTGAGCACCACGCGGTAGCCCTCGGGCAGTGAAGCTATAAGATGTGACAGTTCCTCGTCGCTCACCTTATTTATATCAGGGTCTTCGTCGTCGGTGGAGTCGGGTATTGTGTCTGTAAAGGTGATGCCCGACCGATGCCGCAGAAATCCCAATGCCTCGTTGGCTACTATTCTTAGGAGCCACGACTTGAGAGAGCCTTCGCCGCGGTATTCAAACCGTTCTATCGACTGGAATATCCTCACAAACGAGTCTTGCACAATATCACATGCGTCGTCCCTGTCCGCGACGTACCTCAGCGCAGTGGCCATGGCAAATCCCGAATACTGGTTGTAGAGCTGCCGCATTGCAGCTCGGTCGCCGTTATGAAGATTGTGAACGAGTTGTTCTTCGGATTTCATTGATGTCGTTATTTCCGTTTCGCGGTGAATACAAGTTTTAGCGATACGGGGTTTATATCGCCACTGTTCACTGTGTAGGATGTGGCGTGTAGCACAAGGGTTAGTACTCCCGACATGGAGAGTGTACCCCAAGAAATAGTCGTATTGTCTAACGGGTCGTTGGGTGATAGGGCTATGTTCACGCTGTAGGGCTTCTTGTCGACCAATGCCGATAAATGCCATTCTGTAGGCTCAAGCGAGTAGAGCAGGGTTTTGTCGGAAGCTTGGGTGACGGTGAACTTCAGTTTCTCGCTTTTATTGTTGCTGCCTATGGCCGATTCAATGTTGCTTCCCTGAAAGAGTTGCTGCAAAATTTCTGTATATGGCACTTCAAATAGTTGGATTTCCTTGCCCGACACTATTGCTTTGCCAGTACTTACCGACGTGGAACCTACTGTCCATTTGCCCTCGTAGGCCACAGATGTCTCTGGGCATGTTGTGAAGTTGTCGTTGAAGCTGCTTTGATTGTCGTCTATCTGACACGACATGAGCGACAAAGTCAGCAACTGAACCATCATCAAGATGGCCACAACACCGATATTTCTTATTCTTTTCATCCTTTTTGTAGTTATGTGTATTGGGTTATACACAATATAAATGTGCAAAGTTGAATAATATTGCATGAAGGAGGAAAAAAAGTTTGGAGATACTATCAATGAATAAAGCGAATTTGATAAGTTTGAACTTCTGCTTTCAGTAGTATATTTAAAAGAAAAGCAAATTTTTTACTGACAAAATTTTCTTATCCGTTCAAAATTTGTACTTTTGCAGTATCTTTAATAAAACAGTACATATTTAATAATAAAAACAGTACATATTTAATAATAAAAATATAGTGGATGACTTTTTAGCATTATGAAGATTGGATTGTTTATTCCCTGCTATGTCGACGCACTCTACCCAGAAGTAGGCGTCGCCACTTACAAGCTCCTAAGGAGCCTCGGTCTTGATGTAGACTATCCCTTAAGCCAAACTTGTTGCGGACAGCCTATGGCAAATGCCGGCTTCGAGAAAATGGCGGGCAAGATAGCCGACCGTTTCGACGAGCTGTTTAAAGGCTACGACTATGTTGTGGCTCCATCGGCATCATGTGCCGCTTTCGTGAAACTCTACCACCCGCGCCTTGCTAAAGGACAGCATGAATGCCTCACGTCGAAGAAGATAATGGATGTTGTAGAGTTTATACACGACATTGTTCGCCCTACAAGCCTTAAGGCAAAATTTCCGCATGTGGTGAGTGTGCACAACTCTTGTCATGGAGTGCGCGAGCTTGGACTTTCGTCTCCCTCGGAGCGCAATGTGCCTCAGTTCAACAAAATTATAGACCTTCTGCGTCTTGTTGATGGCATAGTCATTAAGGAACCGGAGCGCAAGGATGAGTGTTGCGGATTTGGAGGAATGTTTTCCGTTGAGGAACCCGATGTGTCTAAGCGAATGGGCGAGGACAAGATTGCCAGACACATGGCTACGGGTGCCGAATACATCACAGGACCCGACTCTTCGTGTCTGATGCACATGCAGGGCATTGCAAAGAGAGAGAATAAACCTATTAAGTTCATCCACGTAGTACAGATATTAGCAGCAGGACTATGAGCACACAACACAGCGAAGCGGCACGACGCTTCAACGAGAATAGAGAGAAAACAACCTGGCACGACGCAACATTTTGGTCGCTAAGACAGAATCGCGACACTATGGCACATGGGCTGCCCGAATGGGAAGAGCTTAGAGAACATGCCAGCCAAATAAAGCGACACACCATAACTCATCTTGCCGACTATCTGGAGCAATTCTCCTCGCAGCTTGAGAGCCGGGGAGTGATTGTGCACTGGGCAAGGACTGCCGATGACTTCAACCATATTGTGCTCGACATTCTTCGGGAGCATGGGGTGAAGAAGATGGTAAAGTCGAAGTCGATGCTCACAGAGGAGTGTGCCATGAATCCTTTCCTTGAGCAGAACGGCATTGATGTTGTGGAGACCGACCTTGGCGAGCGCATCCTTCAACTGTTGAAACAGAAACCAAGCCACATAGTAATGCCTGCCATCCACTTGAAGCGCGAGGAAGTGGGACGTATGTTCGAGGAGAAAGGCATAAGCAAGGAAAAGGGCAACTACGACCCTACCTATCTCACCCGCTGCGCTCGCCTTCACCTGCGCAATGAGTTTATGGAGGCTGGAGCAGGAATGACGGGCTGCAACTTCGGTGTGGCTAAGACAGGCGACATTGTAGTGTGCACCAACGAAGGCAATGCCGACATGTCTACCTCCATGCCCAAGCTCCATCTTGTGGCTATGGGTATAGAGAAGATAGTGCCCGACTACAAGTCGTTGGCTGTTTTTCAAAGATTGTTGTGCCGTTCGGCAACGGGTCAGCCCACTACTGCATATACCTCGCATTTCCGTCAGGCGCGTCCCGGAGCCGAGATGCACGTGATTCTTGTAGACAACGGTCGTAGCGACATTCTTGCCGATCCTGAGCATTGGGAGACATTGAAGTGCATTCGTTGTGGCTCGTGCATGAACACTTGTCCCGTATACCGCCGTTCGGGTGGCTATTCCTACACATATTTCATCCCCGGTCCTATAGGCATCAACCTTGGCATGTTGCGCGACCCGCAGCGTTTCAGCGACAATGTTTCGGCTTGCACACTGTGTCTTTCGTGTGACAACGTTTGCCCGTCGAAGGTAAATCCTGGTTCGCAGGTGTATTTGTGGAGACAGAAACTCGATTCGCTCCACCGTGCCGACCCTATGAAGAAGATGATGTCGGAGGGTATGGAGGTGCTATTCGAGCATCCACATCTTTATGCTTCGGCCTTGAAATTAGCTCCATTGGCAAATATTGTTCCCGATAGCTTGACCCACATACGTGCCGTAAATCCATGGGGCGTGGGACATGCAAAGCCTGAGTTTGCCAAGGAGTCGTTTCAAGAACTTTGGAAGAAGGGAAAAGTAAAGGAGTAGGAGTATTGAATAATACTCGTTTACTCCTCACATATTGTCTGATTTAATCACTCAAAAGAAATGTATAAAGAAGAACTTTTAGAGAAGCTTCGCGTAAACACACGCATTCAATACGATATGCCGATGACCGAACTGGAAGGCATTGCCTACGACGATACTGTGGAGCAGTTTATAGAAATGAGCCGTAATGTAGGCTCAAACGTGATTGTTGCCAAGCAAGGCGAGAGTCTGGATGATATTGTGCGACGTGCCTATCCCGAGGCCAAAGTGATAGCGTCCGACTTGAAGGAACTCACTATTGCTACGCTCAATCCCGATACTGTGGCCGATGCTCAGTCGCTTAATGGCACTGATGTAGGTGTGGTTGCAGGTGAGATAGGCGTGGCAGAGAATGGATGTGTATGGATACCTCAACAGATGAAGGAGAAGGCCGTGTGCTTCATTTCCGAATATCTTGTGATTGTGCTGTCGAAGAATGGCATTGTCAACAATATGCACGAGGCTTACGACCGCATCACTATGCCGTCTACCGGGCTCGGCACCTTCATCTCTGGTCCGTCGAAGACTGCCGACGTCGAGCAGGCTCTTGTTATGGGAGCACAGGCTGCAAGAGGAGTGACGGTGGTGATAAGGGAAGAATAGTTGCACACTAAATTTTCTCGGCCTTGTCAATAGCATCTCCTACATACTTAAGGAGCTCGTTGGTATTGGTCCTTATTTCTTGCGACATTCTGACAAGCTGCTCACGGCTCATGTCGTTTTGCTTGTCGGTGATGAGGTGGGCAAGTCGAGCAATTTCGTTGAGCGGCTTGTTCACCTCTTCGCTCATATTGTGCAGAAGAGCAGTCTTGGCAATGTCGTCGGCAACAGCTTTGTCGTGTGCCTCTTCAAGCGCGGCACGAGTTGCTTCGAGCGATGAGTTTGTGGCCTTAAGGCGGCGCATAATGTGGTGTCGCTTGAATAGATACAAGGCAATGGCTATGAAAAGAACAGCCATGAATATGGCCAAAGACCATTGTCTCACCTTTGATGTTTCGTTGCAGAATTTACTTTCCGTAATTTTGCTGCGCAGGCGGTCGGCCTCAAGTTGCTTGCGCTGCATCGACAGGCGAACATGGTCGGCATTCATTTTAAGTCGGCTCAGTTCGAGCGACGAGTTGTTGAGTGTGAGTTGGGTGTTGGCAAGCTCAAGGTTGGTTGAGAGGAGTTCGGCTTCTTGCTGCTCGTAAAGGGCTTGCTGATGGGCCAAGGCAAGTCGGTTGTTCTCGTACTCTCGACAATAGTTGATGAAGTTAGCCTCTATCATAGCAAGTGGCGAAGTCATCACAGTGTCGCGTTTTTGAGTGTTATATATAAATATTTCTTTTTGTATGTTGGCAAGCGAATCGTAGCGGCATTGGTGGCGGAACAATTCCATCTTGGCGCGATAGTAGGCGAAATCCTTTTTGTTCTTGTTGGCTTCCATTACCTCTCGTGCTTCCTTATAGTTGCCGTCGATAATCATGCGTAGCATGGCTATCTCGCTTTCCTCTATTTCGCTCGACTTTGGATCTACCTTTCCACCGTTCAGTTGGCGATAGATTTCATAGTAGCGGTAGAACACGTCGCGGCGGTCGAGGCAAAAGGTTGCATAGCAGATGGTGCGCAGTATTCGCTTTTTGAAAGATGGAGCTTTGGCCAAGGAATATCCTTCAAGGGCACAGTTGAGCATTTTCTCATAGTCGAACATGTCTTCGTAGCATTGTGCCATATAGCGGAATGCGTTCGACATGTCATGGTTGGGCAGATACTTCACACCTATTTCTATAGCTTTGCGGAAGTTCTCCACAGCTTGGTGCAATTCATAGCGTGCCATATGTATTTGTCCAATGGCAAACACTCCTGTGTATAATCCGTAGATATTATTGTTCTTGCGGGCATAAGCGTTCATTTTTTCAACGAATGCGTAGGCTTCATGAAAACGCTTATGGTTGACAAGGTGGTTCACCTTGGTGGTCATGGCGAAATAGAAGTATTGATTATATCCGGTTTCTATCGCCTTGTCTTGCAGAGCTTTCACGGCATGCTCAAAATCGGCTTCGGAGTCGGTTGCACGGTAGTGCTGCAATGGGATGATGAGTGCGAGGCATTGTGCCTTCTTGTCGCCTATCTTCACAGCTTTGTCGTACAGCTTGCGCGACAAATCCAGACATTCGGGCGTGAAGCGCAGGCTGTAAGCCTCCTGATAGAGCGGATAAAGGCTGTCGCTTATCTTGTATGGATTGTTTTGCGCCTTGCCACTTATGCATACAACTATCCATACGACTGCTGTGAGCAGCAGTCGCAAGACATTATTTGTTTGGGTGGATAGTTGTGTATGCATAGGTTTGTTTTTATTCTTTCTTGAAGTTCACTCTATATGTGCAACCATTGCGCCAGTTGCTGCAACCATAGGCAGTATTGCCTTTTATTATTGTTCCCTTGCCGCATGCTGGGCATGTTGTACCAATAATAGAGTCGTCGGCCTCTTTTACTAATGGCACTGTGGTGGGATTTGTTGTTGATGTCGCTGTTGGGGGTGTGGTGGTTGAGGCTTTTGGTGTAGCCTTCTTCTTTGATGTCTTCTTTTTCTTCTTTAGGTCTTCTTCGGTGAGTATGGTCACTCGCCGGTTGGAGTTGTCGCGCAGCACATCGTTCACAATTTCCGTGACCTGCTGCTTCAGTCCGTTTATGAAGTCGGCAGCGTCATCCTTCTTGTGCTCTATGTCGCGCAGTCGTTTCTCCCAGATGCCGGTAAGCTCGCAACTCTTAAGCAGTTCCTCGTGTATGATGTCGATAAGTTCGATGCCTGTGGCTGTGGCAACGAGGTTCTTGCGCTCGCGCCTTATGTAGTGGCGCTTGAACAGTGTCTCGATGATTGCGGCTCTTGACGAAGGACGGCCTATTCCATTCTCCTTAAGAGCGGCACGCAGAGTCTCGTCCTCTACAAACTTTCCTGCTGTCTCCATAGCTCTTAGCAAGGTTGCCTCGGTGTAGTATTTTGGAGGTGTTGTCCATTTTTCGGATAGGGTGGGTGTGTGTGGCCCACTTTCGCCCTTAACGAATGTTGGCAGAGTGCGTTCCTCGTCGCCCTTCTTCTCGTCGTCATCATTGTTTTGCTGTTGATTATTATTTCCGTTACCAGGATGGGCGTACACTTCGCGCCAACCAGGCGACAGTATTTCCTTGCCGCTCACCTTGAATTCCACGTCTTCTACCTTGCCTAAAACAGTAGTGGTCGAGAACTTGCAGTCGGGATAGAACACGGCTATGAATCGTCGGGCTATCAGATCGTAGACATTGCGCTCCATGTCGGTTAGGCTTGTGGCAGGCACTCCTGTAGGGATGATGGCGTGGTGGTCGGTTACTTTTGATGTGTCGAACACACGCTTCGACTTGGGTAGCTTCTTGCCCATGAGTGGCTGCATAAGCTCGCCATACTGTTTGCTGATGCCCGACAGAATGTTGGGACATTTGGGGTAAATGTCGTCGCTCAGATATTGAGTGTCCACACGTGGATATGTAGTGAGCTTGCGCTCGTAGAGTCCTTGAATGAGCTTAAGCGTCATTTCGGCGCTGTAGGAGAACTTGCGGTTGCATTTCACCTGCAACGACGTGAGGTCGAAGAGTCGTGGTGCCGGTTCAGTGCCATTCTTCTTCTGCACGTCGGTCACGGTGAACGGCTTGTCGGCGATGGTGGCAAAGGCGGCCTCGCCCTCCTCTTTGGTTGTGAACTTGCCCTTGGTGGCTGTAAACGTAGTGTCGCGGTATATGGTGGCCAATACCCAGTAAGGTTCTGGCTCGAAGGAGTCAATCTCCTTCTGTCGGTTTACTATAAGGGCAAGTGTTGGAGTCTGCACACGTCCTATGCTGAGCACCTGGCGGTTTTGTCCGTATTTCAGCGTATATAGTCGCGTGGCGTTCATGCCGAGCAGCCAGTCGCCAATGGCACGCGAGAGTCCAGCGATGTAGAGTGGCTGGTATTCGCTTTGGTCCTTGAGCGAGGCAAACCCCTCGCGTATGGCCTCGTCGGTCATAGATGATATCCACAGACGCTTCACTGGGCACTTTGCCCCAGCCTTCTGCATCACCCATCGCTGTATAAGCTCACCTTCCTGTCCGGCGTCACCGCAGTTCACTATGCCGTCGGCAGCTTGCATAAGGCGTTCTATCACGGCAAACTGTCGCTTTATGCCGTCGTCGTCGATAAGCTTGATGCCGAATCGTGGCGGAATCATGGGCAATGAAGCCAGACTCCAGTGCTTCCACATATCGGTGTAGTCGTTGGGCTCCTTCAGTGTGCATAGATGACCGAAGGTCCATGTCACTTGGTAGCCATTGCCCTCCATGTATCCCTGGTGGCTGTTTGTTGCGCCCAGTATTCGGGCGATATCCTTTGCGACACTTGGTTTCTCGGCTATGCAGACAATCATTTTTTTATTTGTTATTGTTTTATTTATTATTTATTGATAGGAGCAGTCCGGGTATGGGGTAATAGGAGCAGTCCTGGTATGGGGCTTACTTTTAATGGTGTGGACGGACAAGCTACATTAATCTTGAATGGTGCTTCTACTTGTTTTAAGTGGCAAAGTTAAGAAAAATAATTGAGAATACGTTGATTTGTTGAAAAATCATAAAGTATAAAAAACAGTAGTGGTCAAGCAGCTTACTTTTGGAACAAATTAAATCTATTGTTGATAAAAATTTGTTTAAACGAAATAAAAGTATTAGCTTTGCATTATCATTTTATCTACCACATGAAGAAAATTTTGTTGTTAGGTTCAGGCGAGTTGGGCAAGGAATTTGTCATCGCCGCAAAGCGTGCAGGACAGTATGTCGTTGCATGCGACAGATACGAGGGTGCTCCGGCAATGCAGGTTGCAGATGAGCATGAAGTGTTCAACATGCTTGATGGCGATGCCTTGACTGCAGTTGTAGAGAAGCATCACCCCGATATTATTGTGCCAGAGATTGAGGCTATTCGCACCGAGCGTCTTTTCGACTTCGAAAAGGAGGGCATACAGGTGGTGCCGAGTGCAAGAGCCGTGAACTATACAATGAACCGCAAGGCAATACGCGACCTTGCCGCCAAGGAATTGGGTTTGCGCACAGCCAAGTATTTCTATGCCACCACTCTTGAGCAGCTTCGCGAGCATTCAAAGGAGATTGGTTTCCCATGCGTAATCAAGCCGCTTATGTCGTCGTCGGGTCACGGACAGAGTATTGTGCGCGGACCGGAGCAACTTGAGAAGGCGTTCAACGACGCTATGGAGGGAAGCCGTGGCGACGTGAAGGAGATAATCATCGAGGAATTCATTCACTTCGACTCGGAGTTTACTCTGCTCACTGTCACACAGAAGGACGGTCCTACATTGTTCTGCCCGCCTATCGGACATGTGCAGAAGGGCGGCGACTACCGCGAGAGTTGGCAGCCGTTCCAGTTGCCAGAGGACGAGCTTCGCAAAGCTGAGGATATGGCAGAGAAGGTGACACGCGCCTTGACTGGTGCAGGATTGTGGGGCGTAGAGTTCTTCCTGACAAAGCAGGGCGAAGTTATCTTTTCCGAGCTTTCGCCACGTCCGCACGACACGGGTATGGTGACACTTGGTCATACAACCAATCTTTCGGAGTTTGAGCTTCATTTCCGCGCCGTGATGGGATTGCCTATTGCCGGAATACATCTGGAGCATGCAGGAGCAAGTGCCGTGGTGCTCTCGCCAAGCGAGACAAACGATCCATTGCCCTATAACTTCGTCGACGCTTTGAAGGAAGACTACACACGTGTGCGCATCTTCGGCAAGGAGGAAGCACATGTTGGTCGCCGCATGGGTGTGGTGCTCTGCTACGGAGAACCAACGGCTGACACAACACTTTTGCGTGATAAGGCTAAGCGTTTGGCCAAGACTGTGCTTGGCACTGATCCGTATATGGAGAAATAGTGGATTTTTTAGATTAAAAAGTAATATATAATACTTGACCATGTAAATACATATTACTCGGCAAAGTATTATATATTACTTGGCAAAGTATATTAGTATTACTTTGACTTTAACTGATTTTACTTTACACTTTTCTTGTTGTTTTACTAA
>ERZ1026878.335-NODE-335-length-37556-cov-104.356844_pt1 | contig 37556 bp, 22 predicted proteins | sample MGYA00380169_ERZ1026878 | MGnify/ENA primary metagenome ERZ1026878 (study PRJEB33269, sample SAMEA4719805) | human gut metagenome | biome: human-associated habitat; feature: organic feature; material: feces | place: Cameroon | collected 2013-10 ...
AATATAAAACATGCAAACTGAAAGAGAAATAATGAATTCATACGCTTCTTATCTTATGTTTACTTTCTTTGCTATACATTATTATAATGAATATGCTTACAAAAGTACAATAATAATTTCAGAATAGACATAATAAATACTTATACATTTAACGGAAGAACCGCTTTATACCTCATCTTCATCTTCTTCCTCTTCAGCAGAAGCATTGGTATCCAACTTTTCATCCTTTGATATAGAAATGCTCCCCATTCGGGAAATCTTAAGTACCATAGGTACATATTCATCACTTGTAACATCAGGCGAGCCTACACTTGCTGCGAAGTAAAGATAATCACCTTCTGCTTTCACATACACAATACCGAGCAAGGCACCCATGTCCTGTGTATGTTTGTCAAGATAAGACGTGAAATCTTTCTTTGTGAAAGTACGGCTAAAGAATTCAGAGCCATCGCTTCTCAATACCTTAACCGAAATTCTGTTATCATAATACTTGGTGTTTTCGTCCAACTGGAGAACCGGCAGTTCCTTGTCAGAACTACGCTTCACCACCACTTTATAATGGGAACCAACCCAGTCAGCCTCCCTGGTCTGCTCATAATCACTCATTTTCTGAGTAGCTTTGTTCACAACCTTAGCCACCGGTTTAGGAGCAATAATGATATTACTCTTCTTCTTTTCGGTACAAGCCGTCAAGCTAGAAATAGCCAAAAGACCTATTAATATATAATCAATTCGTTTCATTTCGTTATTTTTTCTTACTGCAAAAGTACATTTTTCTTTTGGAATAGCCAAAGAAAAGAACAAAAATCTATATTCTGAGACCAAATCAGATACAAAAAGGCGCCTACTTTCACAAGCAGACGCCTCAACATACCTAAATACTAACTAATAAATTTCCTATTGAATCTTACACGATATAATAAAAGTTCAGTTTATGAATTCTAATCGTAACTTTGACGAAAAGAAAATGAAAAGGTTTAATCAAGATATAAAAAAAGTGCTTTTTCTGCTTTTTTTTTCATTTCTTAGCAAAAGAACATCAAAAAACATGATATTGTTTTGTTTTTCGAACATTTTGCCGTACCTTTGCAGCATAATAAAGACATTAAGTATGAAAAAGAGGTTAATATTTATCATTTCTGTATTTTTTGCCTTCGTTTCATGTTCGCATCAGCAAACAGAAAAGAAGGAGCAAGTCATCGACACAATACCTGTGATGGTGATGCAGATACAGAAATGCAATCGCCTATATACAGCAGAAGCTCATGTACATAAGATTATAACACATGATGACCAGCTCAATCTGAAGGGCTCACTGTTCAAGAAAGACTTTAATATTCATGTTCCCGGCTCAAACCGCAAGGTGGCCATTCCGATGGATGCGACATTAAAAGCTTATGTAGACTTTTCAGGATTCTCTGCAAAGAACATTAACCGACAAGGCGACAAGATAGAAATCATCTTGCCAGACCCAAAAGTGATACTCACCAGCAGTAAAATCAATCACGAAGGTGTAAGACAATTCGTTTCACTCACCAGAAAGAACTACAGTGATGCAGAACTGTCACAATTCGAACAACAAGGCAGGGAAAGTATTATTCGCGATATCCCGAACTTAGATATTTTGGAACAGGCACGACAAAGTGCAGCAAACACCCTGATTCCGATGTTACAGGACATGGGATTTACTGAAGAGAATATCAAAATCAGCTTCAGGAAGAAATTCACTTTCAACGATCTGAAGACTCTTCTGGATAAGACAACGATCGAAAAGAATCACTAAGCGAGGAGAACAATGATATGAAAAGAATACAAATCATCGCAGTATTGGCACTGATCCTTATTCTGGGTGGAGCCTTCTATTGGCTCACCAAAGACAACGAGGTCAGCGTGGTACAGGAAGATAAGACTACCCTCTCACCCACTCAGGTAGAAAGTATCGAGAATATCGGTCAATGGGAATTTCTATCTGTAAGTGATGAAGAACTGATAGATACAATACGCCGTGGCATTTTTGGCGACGACCAACTGGTACGTATCTATTACGGAACATTGCGCCTGGGTATCGATATGAAGGATGTAAAAGAGGGATGGCTACAAGCCAGTCAGGACAGCATCGTATGCACTTTACCTCCTATCAAACTGCTGGACCATAACTTCATTGACGAAGCGAAGACCAAGAGTTTCTTTGAAGAAGGCAAATGGACAGGCAGCGACAGACAGGCGATGTATGAGCGTGCTTATCAAGCCATGAAGAAACGTTGCTTAAATCGCACCAATATCTATACTGCACAGGCGAATGCCAAAACGCAGTTTAGAGAGATGCTGAAGGCAATGGGATTCAAAAATGTGAAGATTGAGTTTGAGAAATAACAAGGTTATAACTGCGTTATCAGGTATAAAAAATATAGATATAAGATAAACATAAAATTTTTTAAGAGATGGATGCAATAAACGATTTTTTCACCGCATTTAGTTCATTCCTTTGGGGATGGCCTATGATTATCCTGCTGTTGGGAACCCACATCTTTCTGACCATCCGCTTGCGCTTTCCACAACGCAAGATTTTCAAGGCAATCAAACTGTCTGTAAAGAAAGACAAGAATGCCACAGGAGATGTTTCACAGTTCGGAGCACTGGCAACAGCACTGGCAGCCACAATTGGTACCGGTAACATTATCGGTGTGGCTACAGCTATCGCTCTTGGCGGACCAGGAGCCGTACTCTGGTGCTGGTTAACCGGTGTCTTTGGTATTTCTACCAAATATGCCGAAGGATTGCTCCCGTAAAATATCGCGTAAAGACCAAGCGAGGCACGATGTTGGGTGGTCCTATGTATGCCCTGGAAAAAGGATTGGGCTGGAAGTGGCTCGCTGTCCTGTTCGCCCTCTTTGCCGCATTGGCATCATTCGGAATCGGTAGCACGGTACAGGCAAATGCCATCTCTACCCTGGTAGAAAACCAATACGGCATTTCTCCATACATTACTGGAACCATCGTTACAGCGTTAGGAGCAGCAGTGATTATTGGAGGCGTGAACAGCATCTCCAAGGTTTGCGGCATGCTGGTACCTTTCATGGCACTCTTTTATGTATTAGGCTGCATCTACATTCTCTGTGTAAATCATGCTTATTTATTGCCTGCCATCCACGTAATCTTAGACTCAGCATTCACAACAAAGGCTGCAGGTGGCGGCTTCGCTGGAAGTACCATGATGATTGCAGCCCGCTATGGTATAGCCCGCGGATTGTTCTCTAACGAAAGTGGTCTGGGTTCGGCACCCATCGTTGCTGCAGCAGCCCAAACCCGCAACCCTGTGCGTCAGGCATTGGTTTCATCTACCGGTACCTTTTGGGATACTGTCATCATCTGTGCCCTTACAGGTCTCGTCATCACCTCAAGTATCATAGCATATCCAGACATTGACTACCATAACGGAGCAGCACTCACCAAGGCTGCCTTCAGTAAGATTCCATATATCGGAGCTCCGATATTGACCATCGGACTGGCAACATTTGCATTCAGTACGACATTGGGATGGAGTTATTATGGAGAACGGTGCGTAGAATATCTGAAAGGCAAAAAGTGGATGCTCTGTTTCCGCATAGTCTATATTGCTACTATCTTTCTGGGTAGTGTCATCAGTCTGGGACTGGTTTGGAACATTGCCGACTGCATGAATGCTTTAATGGCCATACCAAACCTTATCTCCTTGCTCTGCCTGAGTGGTATCATAGTGCATGAAACCAGAAAGTATCTGTGGAGAGACCAGTTAGATAAAGACATGGACGAAAAAGAAATAGAGGAATTAGAATAAAAGACACAGAAAGGAAATACCCTGAAAGGGAGTAAAAATACAAAAGCTCGGCATTGCATCACTGCAGACCGAGCTTTTATTATTAAATCAACAAAAACTAATAAAATATCTTTTCTAAAAACCAAAAAACCTATTCGTTATGAACTTATGGTGCAAAGATACTACCGTTTGCGCAATAAACAGCACATTTTCTGTTGATTTCTATACTTTTTATTGGGCAAACGTTTGCACAGTTTGCCCTATCAGATTACAATTTATACTGAAGATGTTTCATTGCATGACCACCCCAAGTGGTATCATTGACATATTGGAAACCAACCTTCGTATAGAGACGCTCCGCTTTCGGATTGCCTTTATCACAAAGCAAACCTACAGCAGGAAGTCCTAATTCTCTTGCGCGAGAGATAGCAGCATCCAACAGTTTAGATGCAATACCTTTTCCACGGTATTGGTTAGAAACTGCCAAACTATCCAAATAGAACTCACCTTCCTCTGTTTCAAGCTCCATAGCCGAATAGTCTATTCCAAAAGCCACGATTGCAGCCTCAATAAAGCGCTTACGTAATCTTTTGACGTCAGCACCATCGTATGCAACCAAGATGCCAACAAGAATGCCATCAGTAGACATAGCAACCAATGTATTCTTATAACTATACTGACTGTCCTCCATCTCTACAAGTTTTGTCATCATACGGTGAAAATCAACCAATGTATGCTGAGGACCAGCAAAATTTTGGCAACACTGCGCATTCATCGCCTCCATGATAAGCGATGCGATATGCGAAGCCTTGTCTGGCGTAGCCTGTTCTATTTGAATTTTCATTATACTATTTTTTGTTTATTGTTTTATTATTGTTATTTCTTTCATGCTCCAGCATCGTGAGGAAATTCTACAAAGATTACTTTTTTCATGATTGCAGATTGGGTTTGATGCCTTATCGTTTACAAAGTTACGTATATTTTTTGATAAGAGCAAGTTTTTTATATTTTTTATTCGAAAAAGTTTTTTTATTCGAAAAAAAGATGTATCTTTGCCGCAGGTTTTGAAGCTAAATTTCTATTACTAGCATAATAGAGATACCCAAATCCCTTGGGTCCCAATGCTTCAAAACCTTTTTCGTTTTTAAGAGCGAAAAAGGAATACACCGAAAGAGTGTATCCTTCTTCGCAATATAAATCATTAAGGTTTTGATTTTCAAAACATTACTATAATCACAAAGCTACAGAAGCATCCTTTAAGTCTACTGCCTGTGCCTTGAGCGTTCCCTTACCTTTTATCACAACGACACATTTTCCGAAGAAAGCCTTGCGATGTGAATCGGTAAAACGCTCCAAAGAAGTCTGACAACCATTATCAGTTCCCAGAATTTTTGGTGCATTCGGGATATTCTGCTCACTTGCCCCTTGTTCAGCGGAGACAGAGAAGAAAATCTGGTTATCTGCGTTCGGACAGAGATTGCCGTCTTTGTCTACCACATTCACCTCGACAAAGGTGGTCGGATCTGAAGTGCCATAGGCCTGATGCCCCTTATAGGTCTTCTTCAACACAAGATGATGAGGAGCTCCTGCTGTTTTTATGACCTGCTCTCTAAGAACTTTACCATTCTTTCTGGCTACAACCTTTACTTCTCCCGGTTCAAAGTTTACGCGCCACATCACATGATATTCAGTACTCTTTCTGAAAGCATCGCCTTCGTTCTTTGCCCCATAGACAGTCTTCTTACGGATGCCCTGACTCTTGCCATTGATAAAGAGTTCTACCTCATCGGCATGATTATAATAACACCACATGTCGATGGTCTGTCCCGGCAGCCAGTTCCAATGAGGGAAGAGATGCAGCACATCTTTCTGAGTCCACTCACTCTGATACATATAATAGCTGTCTTTTGGAAGACCCGCCAAATCAATAATGCCAAAATAACTGCTACGGGCAGGATAAGCATAAGGAGTAGGTTCACCGATATAATCGAAACCGGTCCAGATAAACTGTCCGCCCACAAAGTCGTTGTGCTTCACCACATCCCAGGTTTCTTCGTGGGTACTACTCCATGAGGCATGGAAATTATCATAAGCCGAACACATAAACGAAGGATCGGTATAAGGCAACCACCATTCCTTTGGCGCAGTATAAATGCTGTCGCTAGGCATCATATAGTAGCCACGAGTCTGCAAGGCAGAAACACTCTCCGACAGAATAAAAGGCTTGCCAGGGAAATTCTTTGGCACATCCTTCACCCACTGATGGTGATAATTGAAACCTATAACATCAATAGCCCCACTCTTAAAGAGGTGATTCTTCGGATCAGGCTCATTACAGCCAGCAGTAACAGGGCGTGTGCCCCAAGGATCATACTCTTTCACGATTTGGGCAAGATGCCGGGTAAGAAGCGAATTGACACTCAGTTCATCACTATGTGCCAAAGTTGAAGCATCATGACCGGCATTCAGAATCAGGTTAGCCTGCTCCAGACTGAGCGTATCAGCAGCCGCATTCGACCATTGTTCGAGAACCTCATTACCGATACTCCACATGATGATACTTGGATGGTTACGGTCACGCTTGATGAGATCAGACAGGTCTTTCTTATGCCATTCATCGAAGAAACGGGCATAATCGCCATTCGATTTCTTGCGGCGCCACATGTCGAAACTCTCGTCCATCACGAGGATGCCCATCGAATCGCACATGTTCAGGAGTTCTGGTGCCGGAGGATTATGACTGCTTCGGATAGCGTTCACGCCCATATCGCGAAGGATGGTAAGCTTACGATGCATCGCATCCTCATTAACGGCAGCGCCCAGGCAACCGAAATCATGATGCTCACAGACACCATTAATCTTGAGATTCTTGCCATTGAGGAAGAAGCCCTTCTTTGCATCAAACTTCACATCACGGAAACCAGCAGTTGTCGTAGCAACATCCACTACCTTCCCATTTACTACCAGCTCACTCTTGACAGTATAGAGATATCCCTTTCCGATGTCCCAGAGATGCGGATTTTTCACCTTGAGTTTCTGTTCCTGAACACCCTGACTCTTGGCTACGATCTTTCCGGCAGCATCATAGATGGTGTTACGGACAGAGAGTTTCATCTTTTTACCGGAAGCAGCGAAATCCACTTTCACCCTGACATCACCCTGTGGAGAAGTTGCCACATACTGTCCCCATTGGGGAATATAAGCAGATTTCATGGTTTTGGTGAGCCAGACATGGCGGTAAATACCGCAACCGGAATACCAGCGGCTGTTAGGCTGGTCGCTGTTGTCTACCTTCACAGCAATGACATTATCACCCTTCTTATTAATATAAGGTGTAAGATCATACTCGAATGTACTGTATCCATAAGGACGGGTTCCGAGTTTATGCCCATTGATATACACGGTAGAATTCATATATACTCCATCAAAGGTGATGGTAAACCGGTCATACTTTTCCTTCGGATTCACCGAGAAGTGCTTACGGTACCATCCGACACCACCCGGCAATGCACCACCACTGGCTCCCGAAGGATTTGATGGAGAGAAATCGCCCTCTATCGCCCAATCGTGAGGAAGATTCAAACTTCGCCAATGCCTGTCAGAATAATCAGACTTTGACATTCCGGCACTATCTGCTAAAGTGAAAAGCCAGCCTTTATCAAAAGACTGGCGATCACGGGCGCTCAACGACTGAGCGCCCAATAGAAAGATTGCTAAAGCAAATATTTTCTTCATATTACTTCAGTTTTACAGTAACAGCCTTACCAGCATACTTCACCATCTTGCCCTTAGGCGCCTTGGCGAGGCTGATGCCCTGCTGGTTGTTATCACTAACAAGTACGATATTGAAGCGACGCTTCTGGAGCATACCATCGAAAGAACCCTTACGGGCTGCGATAGTAACGGTCTTCAGAGCATCATTATACTTGAAGTCGATCATAGCATACTTACCCTTCTCGTAGTTGTAGTTGGTTCCCTCATCCTCATAGAGTGTATAAGAACCGTCCTTGCCTGCATAAACATAGAGATCGATGAGTTCAGCCTTCTTCTGATCGCTCCACTCCATCTCAGGACCCACAGGAAGAATAGAACCCTCTGGAACAAAGACAGGAATCTTATCATAAGGTGCATCGGCTACGATAGTCTGTCCACCGGCATAGTGCTTACCTGTATAGAAATCATACCAGCCCTTCTGCTTAGGAAGATAAACATTGCGGCTGTACTTCTGATACTCGCCTACAGGACAAGCCATGAGAGCAGAACCGAACATCCACTGGTCTTTGATGTCGTAAACATTGTCATCACCGTTGAAATCCATTACCAAACCACGCATCATGGTGTAATCCTTAAAGTGAACCATACCCGCCATACTGTAGAGGTAAGGCATCAGACGGTAACGGAGCTTGTCGTAAGCAACGATGGTCTTGTAAGCAGGATGATCAGCCGGAGCAATGTTCCAGACCTCACGGGTAGGCCACTGACCATGAGTACGATAAAGAGGAACGAAGCAACCGAACTGGTTCCAACGCGCCTGCAACTCGCGCCATTCCTTCAAGTCAGCATTCTCCTTACCGGTCTTATCAAACTCCTGCTGGGCAGCTACGTATCGGTTTTCTACACAGAAACCGCCCTGGTCCATTCCCCAGAAAGGAAGACCTGCCATAGAATAGTTCAAACCGGCTGTCATCTGAGCACGCATATCTTCCCAACGGGTAGCGATGTCTCCCGACCAGGTAGCTGTACTGTAGCGCTGCTCACCTGCAAAACCGGAACGGGTCAGGAGGAAGACACGCTGGTTAGGGTTCACGCTGCGCTGTCCGTTATAGATAGCATCAGCATTCACGATGCTGTAAGCATTGAAATATTCGGTAGATGTACCCAGAGCTGTAGGACCAGAAAGAGCCTTACGGTACCACATCGGAGTACAGTCGCGAACGTTTGGTTCTGATGCATCCATCCACCAGGCATCGATTCCGAACTTATACTTGGTATAAAGATTCTCGTCCATCTGGCGCCAGAACATCTTGCGGGCACCATCTGAATAAGCATCATAGAATGAACCGCGGAAGCCGAGCCAGTCGTGAATATCATCCTTGATAGCCTGATGATACATCCAGCCCTTCGCATCAATCTCCTTATAGTTCTTGACAGTATCATAGAACTTAGGCCATACTGAAATCATAAAGCGGCCATTCATCGCGTGAATGCTGTCGAGCATTGCCTGTGGGTTAGGATAACGTGCCGCCTCAAACTCATGGCTTCCCCAAGAATCCAGTTTCCAGTAGTTCCAGTCCTGAACGATATTGTCTACAGGAATCTTCAGGTCACGGAACTTCTTCAGGTTCTCTTCGATGTCCTTGCTGCTCTGATAGCGCTCACGGCTCTGCCAGAAACCGAGGGTCCACTTAGGATAGAGCGAAGCCTTACCTGTCAAAGTACGGTAGCCGGAGATTACCTCATCGAGATTCTGACCGGCGATGAAGTAATAGTCCATATCCGGCGACATCTCACTCCAGATGCTCAACTGGTTCTTCTCTGCCTCAGAACGAGGAGCTGCTACGCGAAGTCCGCAGTAAGAAACATCACCATCTGGCTGCCACTCGATGCGGATAGGAGTCTTTACACCCTTCTTGATAGGAGTTTCAAACTTATAAGAGTTCGGATTCCAGGCTGTACGCCAGCGCTCAGGAACTACCAGCTTGCCGTCGATATAAATCTTCATGTAGCCGGCATAGTAGAGGATAAACTGATAGAAGCTGTTACTTGGAGCTTCCACATAACCCTCGTAAACCACCTTGGAACCATTCAGGGCAAAGCCCTTTGGCAGGTTCTGAATACCACCCTTGTCGGTCTTGTTGCAGATTTCAGAAGTCTCAGGCATTGCATACTCAAAGTAAATGCTATCTTCGCCTCTAACAATCTTCTGTCCGTTCTTGTCCACGTAAGTACCGGTCAACTGGCCTTCCTTTCCATCTTTATCATAGAGTTTGAAGGCACGGTTGAGCTGGAGATAATCTTCCGGATTACCCCAACGGCAATAAGAATAAGAATCCCAGAGAATACCATAGTTTTTATTGGAAATGACGAAAGGCACACTCACCTTGGTATTATACTGGAAGAGGTCTTCGTTCTTACCCTTCATGTTGAGTTCCTCGCTCTGATGCTGACCGAGACCATAGAACGCCTCGTTATCAGGAGAGTTGAAGAGCGCACGCCATGACCATCCATGCTTCTGTGCTTCAGGAACCTTGGCAATGTCTACACCGATTTCACGGTCAGGCACAGTGAACGGCTTGAAAGTTTTTCCGCCCTGAGCAACCTCGTTGAGAAGGACATTGTCTTTCAGGTCATAGAAGGTAATCTGACCCGTAGCCTCGTTCATGACAGCACGCATGGCAGCAGTGGTAATGATGAGATTGTCTCCCTGCTCTTCCACCTTGTAATTTGCCTTGCTATTTTGAGGCACAATAATCAGACTCTGTTTATTACGGAAACTCTGTTCGGCTGTAGCCTGAACACGGATAATCTTATCGCTCACCACCTGGAGGCGAATCTGACTAGGACCAAAATTCTGGTGTTGCTTCAACTGAACAGTGAGATAATTACCATTCTGGTTGAAACCTGCTGCCTGCATGCCTGTGGCACTCATCAGCAGCACTGCTGAAATCAATAATGTTTTAGTTAGTCTCATTTTATACGTTTAAAGGAAAGTTTAAAAATCTGCGGCAAAGATACGAGAAAATTCCCGTATCTTTGTGCGCAAATGTTTTATGTATGTGTATAAAATGTTAATCAGATGCGTAAATTACTCAGATTCTGACAGATTCTTACGATATTGAGACGGCGTAACGCCATACGCGTCTTGGAAGTATTTAGTGAAATAACGTGGATTATTGAATCCCACCTTATAGGCTATTTCACTGATGTTCAAGTCACCCGAGCGCAGCAGATGCTCTGCAAATTTGATACGCTTGGTTCTGAGATACTCAGAAGGTGTAATACCCGTCAGCGAAATCATGCGTTTATATAATTGTACGCGTGAAATGCTAAGATGAGTACTGAGCGATTCTACCGATGTTTCAGGATTGCTCATATTGTCGCGGATATAAGCATTCACCTCATCAATAAATTTGCGGTCAGCCTCTGTTATTACATATTCTGTGCTCACATTCTTGCGTTTCTTCAAGAGGTTCAGAATACAGAGATTCAACATATCAATATCGAATGGTTTGGCAATATACTCGTCAGCACCACACTTCAGACTTTCCTTACGTTGCTCATCTCCCATACGGGCCGAGAGCATGATGAAAGGTATGGCTGTAGTTTCGTCATTGTCCTTACACATCCGGCAGAGTTCGTTACCATCCATTACAGGCATCATCACATCGCTCAGGATGATGTCTGGACGACGGTCGATGATCTTGTTCCAGGCATCCTGACCATTGACAGCCTCAACAACCGTATAGTCTGTCAATACTTCGTTCATAAACTCACGGAAGTCCTCACTGTCGTCAACGAGGAGCACTACCGGCTTCTTGATCATCGATTCTCCAGGCTGGTGCGCATGTTTACTCATTCCGTAGAGAACATTCTTACCTGCATCCGGATCATCATCAGTAGCCTGATGCACCGTGGTTATGATAGGGGCTGCTCGCAAGGAACCGAGATGTGCCGTAGAATTGGAGGTGGTACTGCTCTCTATCGGAAGGTCTACCATAAAGATGGTTCCTCCGCTTGGATTATCTGTAACATCTACTTTACCGCCATGCAGTTCGGTAAACTTCTTTACCAGGTTCAGGCCTATTCCGCTACCACCCTGCGGCTGCATTTCAGTACCATTAACCTGATAGAAACGCTCAAACACATGTTCCTTTTCCTTATCGCTGATGCCCTTGCCCGTATCAGATACTGAGATGCGGAGCATATCCGAATCCTTGTCTCCTACACGCTGGCGGAGTGCAACACTCAGAGAAACGGTGATAAATCCTCCATCTGGCGTAAACTTGTAAGCATTACTCAAGAGGTTATTCACGATTTTTCCTACCTTATCAGCATCAAACGACATCTGCAGACTAGGCACCGTAGACTCGAAGGCAAGCGTTACTTTGCTGTTTGCCAAAGTACGGAACGAAGTACAGATATTGTCAACGAAGCTCACAATGTCGATATGCGACAGGGTAAGTTTTTCCTTGTTCTGGTCTATCTTGCGGAAGTCAAGAATCTGGTTTACCAGATTGAGCAAACGGGTAGCATTGCGATGAATCATCTCCAGCTTTCTGCGTTTACTTTCATCTCTTTCTTCCCGAATCATATTAACCAGCGGCGAGATAATCAGGGTGAGCGGAGTACGGAGTTCATGACTCACATTGGTGAAGAAGTTGAGCTTCAGTTCGTTCAACTCCTTGGTCTTCTTGATACTGTCTTCCTTACTCTGGAGTTCGAATTTAACACGCTGCTTTTCGAGCATGCGTTTACGATAGAGATAGAAAGCTACACCTATTAATATAATATATACGATGAACGCCCATATAGAGAGATAGAAAGGCGGGTGAATATGAATCTTCAGCGTGTTCACCTCTTCGCTCACACTACCATCAGCATTCACCACCTTTGCCTCCAGGACATAACTGCCTGAAGAGAGATTGGTAAAGGTAGCCTCCGGACGTCCCTCAGGTGTCAGCATCCATTTGTCATCAAGTCCCTTCATACGATAGAGGAAACGGCAGCGGGCAGGAATACTTACCTGGTCGGAAGCCAGCTGTATGGTAAACGCCTTATCCTTATAGCTGAGATCCAGTTCTGGGTTTGTATCAAGCGATTTAGCCAGAGGCACTCTTCCTTCAAACTCCTCACCAGCCTTCAGCGGATGATCGAAGAGTACGAAACCGCTGAACAAGACTTTTGCATGTTTCTGGGCAGGAAGGATCTTGGCAGGATTGATGATATTAATACCATCCTGACCACCGATGGCGATGGCTCCATTTCTCATCAGACAGGCAGAACGCTGGTTAAACTGGCGGCTCTGCAAGCCATCGAGCGAATTGAAACTAATCATAGTAATGTCCCATTTGCCCTGATTGTTCTTGGTCAGCGTAACACGGGTAACGATAAATTCAGAAACCAGCCAGATGTTATGCTGCTTATCTTCGAGCACCATACAACCTACCGTACCCTGCGTACCATTGAGGTCATTGATTGACTCCAACTGTCCTGAAGCCTCATCATACATGGTGACGCCCGCAGGCGAAGCCATCCACAAGATGCCTCGGCTATCCTTCATCATGTAATTCAGGGAAGGACTCGGGAAAGGCTGTCCGTCCTTGGTTGTATTCACATTGGTTACCTTTCGGGTTCCGAAATTAAAGATAGAATAGTTCTGCGAATGACCTATCAGAATTTCATCTTTATTCGGCAGGAAGAGCGAGTTGATAAAATCGCTGGATATGCCTGAGTTCTGAATATTGTAGGTTGTAAACTTACCACTTTCAGGATTATAAATCTGGAAGCCTGAGCCCAAGGTTCCGATAATCAGGCGATGATACGGATCTTCAGCAAGACACCAGACGCTGTTATTGGCAAGTCCGCCTGGAGTAGCCTGAAAACTCTTCCATTTACCGTTTTTATATTGGGCAAGTCCACCATTGAAGGTTCCGAAATACATCGTACCATCACTCATGGTTACGCTGCTGACGATAATATCCGAAGCCAGACCGGTTTCAGCCTGTCCGAATCGCCAACTCTGTCCGGTAAGCGGACTGTAGCAGACAATACCGCTATCATTGGTTCCGCACCAGAGATTACCATTCAGATCCTGCGTAATAGTACAGATATCACCAAGCGGAACAGTAGTGAATTTCTGAGCAGCAGGCGAATAATAAGCCACGCCGTTCTTGTAGCTACCTACCCAAATAGCCCCCTCATCGTCCACATAAACCTTCTGCAGGGAATTGTCAACGATACTTCCCTTTGCTTCGGTATGAACATACTGGCGGCAGATCTTGCGCTTGAAATCAACAAAGAAGAGACCGTCATGGTCGGAAGCCACCCAGAGATTGCCTGCCTCATCGCGGGCAATATCGCGCATCAGGATGCGGGTTGGGCAAGGAATATCAATGCCCATGTTTGTAAGATAAGAGCGGGCATCGGTCCATTTTCCGGTCTTAGACTGATACACATAATTGGCATTACTTACTGAAACCCAGAAACCACCTATACCATCATAGAAAGTATAGGCACCATTATCACCGGCAGCTTTATGGGTAGCAAGGAAGGAATTGTACCAGAGAGCCTGCTGTTTCTCGCCGTTGACACGGCAGATTGTACCATCACCATAGGTAATGAGCGCATCGCCGTCAACCTCGGTTATCTTACTGATGTTTCCCTCTTTCAGACAACCCTTCTGAGCCTTTCTGGTAAATTTAAAAAGGTAGGTATTTCTGGTTTTGGCATTATGATAGTAGAGTCCCTGGCCGTAGACAGCAATCCACATATTCTTATCCTTATCTATCAAAAGCTTGAAAGGAGGACCCTGCACATGGATGTTTTTGAGCCATTCTTCCGGTTTGCGGTCAAACTGCTCTTCATCATATTTGTAGATGCTGTAACCCACAGAGGTATGCACCCAGATATTTCCATCATAGTCTTGCTGAAGTTCATCTACCGAATTGTTAGGCAGCGACTTATCATCAGTGTTGCTATAATAGAAAGTTTTCATACGGAAGCCGTCAAAGCGGCACAGTCCCGACTGGGTACCGAACCAGATGTAGCCTCTGGTGTCCTTGAGGATGGCACCCACCTGACTGTTCGTAAGTCCATCATGATTGGTGAGGCTGCTGAATTCTACGTTTTCATAGGCAGCCCATGCCCTACCCGGCTGCATGAGCAGAAAGAGCAGAAACAGCACGATGACATGTTTCAAGTAGTTTTGTTTTTTAATCATCATAAGCATTAATTGGTTTAGTTCTATAAAAAGACTGCTTTCTGTAAATAGGAATTATTTCGCTTCGTTCTTTTCAGAACTTTCGCGTATTTTCAGAATCATCGGTACCACTTTTTTGTAGATTCTATCATCTCCATTGATACTTCTCATGAGTAGATCGCAGGCTGTGGTTCCCTGTTCGTGCGCCTTGTCCATGATAGCCGAGAGTTTCGGCGTAACGAAGGCAGCAGTATCACCATCGGTAAAACCGATGATAGCAACATCCTCTGGTATGCGGAGCCCTTTTTCCTTGATAGCATCGAAGGCGGCATAAGTGATAATATCGTTAAAGGCGAGGATGGCATCAGGTCTGTTCTCCTTTTCAAGGAGACGGAGGGTAGCGTTTCGTGCCACATCGAAATCGATTTTGTCGCAAACTACGAGGTCACGGTCGATAGGGATGCGGTTCTCTCTCAGAGCCTCCAGATAACCGTGTTTTCTGCGGCGCACCATATCGAGATGGTTTGGACCGCCGATGAAGGCGATGCGGCGCGAACCGGTATCTATCATATGCTGGGTAGCCTCTTGGGCGGCAACATCACCATTGCCTACTACCTGGGAGAACTTATCTTCTAAGCAACAACGGGCAAAGAACACCAGTGGAACTCCCATCTTATGCAACTGCTCGAAATGAGAATAGTCGACCGTATCCTGTGCCAGACAGGCGATGATGCCTTCCACATGCATATTCAGGAAGTTTTCTACCGCTCTCTTCTCGTGTTCTGTATTCTCGTGGCTATTGGCGCTGATCACCGAATAACCATTCTTTACGGCATAATCTTCTATACCATCCAGCACAGCAGCATAATAATGAGTCACCAGGTTTGGCACAATTACACCAATCACCCTAGGTGCTTCTTTTCTTAGGCTCTGTGCAAAGGGGTTTGGTCGATAATTGAGCTCCTTGGCAAGGCTTTTCACCTTTTGAGTCATCTCCTCACCCACTTCATGGCTGTTTCGCAGGGCTCTAGATACAGTTGCTATGCTGACGCCAAGTTGATCGGCGAGGTCTTTCAAAGATGTTCTTCGTTGTTTCATTTGTTAGTTTACGCTTATTATTGACATACATTTTTGTATCCACAAATTCTGCATATTTTGTCTTTCCGACAGCAAAGTTAGTGAATTCTTTGCAAAGATAACAATTTCTTTCGAAAACGCAAACGTTTACGTTATTATTTTTCTGAAAAAATTTATTTTATAAGAAAAAAACTCGTAATTTTGCAAACTGAAAAGTAATGAATAGTTGATAATAAGTTAGTTAGAAACAAGCGTGGGTTTGGAATGTCGGGAGACAATCCAAACTCTTTTTTTATGTCCCGATGTCAACAGATTACCTGATAGGATACAAAAAAAGATGAGGGCACATACTGAATACTGCCCCCATCTGATATGGTTATTTCTGCTTAAAAACAAATTTCTTCTGTCCGGGATAGTTAACGAATATCGCTACCAGCAGAGATACAATACTCTTCGGAATCATATAATGCAGCTGAATATGTTCATGCGCATTCAGAAATTCGGTCAGGGCGATAGTGCCGCCCGAATTGAGCATCCAGCTGATGCCCCAGATGATAAAATAGCGCCAGGCTACACTCTTTTTCTTGCTCTTGGAATCGCCGAACACATAACGGTAATTCAGTATGCAGTTGGTAATGCCGCCACTTATCACTCCCAGCGCATTGGCAAGTCCGTAATAAATGCCGATGATATCTGAGAGGAAGAATGCCAGTCCGAAGTCTATCACAGAGGCGCAGGAGGCAGTCAGTTCTGCCTTGCCGAAGGTTACGAGTTCTTCTTTAATCTTGCCCATAATCTCTTGGATTCCATTAGCAGTACGCCTACTATCGTAGTAAGAATACCCAACATGACATCGATGATATAATGATGACCGGAATAGACTGCCGTCCACCAGATTCCCAGACAGATGCAGGCGAAGAGCACCACCGTATACCAGCGTTTACGGCTCATCACAGCATAAATCGTAGTGAGGAACATATAGGCAGCATGCAGACTCGGCACGGCAGCAAAGACATTGGCATTCTTGCCGTAGAGTCCGTGGAACACGTGCAGTCCGGTCATTGCGTCCCATCTGCCCAGACCAGCCACATTGCCCGGTGTATTGAGCACAGCCTCGAAGCCATAGTTCATCGCATACCAGGGCGGAGCAGCCGGATAGATGTAATAGCCGATGAAGCCGATGACATTCACCAGCAGGAAAGCCCAGGAGAAACGCCTGAACCATTTAAGCTGTTTCGTAAGATACAGATAAAGGGCAAAGGCGATAGGCACCGGAACCCAGCAGAGATAGAAGATGCCTGCCCAGAAATCGGCAAAACCGCAATGGTGAACCTTGAAGTATTCGCCCGGAATCATCAGCTGGCTATGGTCGGCTACAGCCTGCAGTTCTGCGCTGGATGAAGCAATAATGCCGAAGAGCGACTTTTCTGCATGATAGAGATTCGCCACGTCAATATCGTTCACCATATAGTTAGGATAAAGGCGCATCGAATCGTAGATGATTCCAAAGAGGAACCAAGGCAGAAAATAGAAGGCAAAACGGCGTGTCTTCTTCCAGGCTGCGAGTACCGCCAGGAGGATAATCAGATAGATACTAAACACTTTTTTCTACTTTTTATTGATAGAACTTGAGTTTATTATTTATGAGCGTTCATCACAACATAACAATGCCAGATGCGCCAGAATGCGGTGATGTTTGCCAGAACGGCAATCAGAATCATTCCGCCAGCCAGCCACCAGATATTGCCTGTAAAGCCGGTAATCATCGCAGTAACGGCAGTAACGACAACGCGCTCAGGACGCTGCATGAAACCTACCTTGCACTCAATATCCAAACCCTCGGCACGGGCACGGACATAACTTACCATCACAGAACCGATCATCGCTGCAAAGGTGACTACGCCCATCCAGAACCAGGTCATATCGCCCTGCATACGTACGAAGATGAGGCAGATGCCAAAGAGACTTACCAGTTCGCTGTAGCGGTCGAGTGTAGAATCCCAGAGTGCACCGAAGAGACTGCTCTTGCCGCTCACACGTGCCAGACGGCCATCCATCATATCAAAGAGACCGGCTGCGAGGATAATAAATCCACCCCATCCTACAGTAACCATGCAAGATGCATAATCAGCCTGTTCAGTTCCGAGCATCCATGCAGCATCGAGGAAGAAACCGGCTGCCACGATATTGCCCAGGAATCCTACGAAGGTGACAATGTTAGGAGTAATACCTACTGCTATCATCCCCTTGATAAGTGGATTGATGATGGCATAGATAACTTTTTGTAAGAAATCTCTATAATTCATATTTTTATCTATTTTTTATTGCCTGTTTAAGAAATGTCTGTTTAAGAATTTGTTTCTTTAAGAAATGCCAGACTAGATGATTCCAGCCGAAACCAGTATGATCTTGATGATGATTAAAGAAACGGCTGCATAGAGGCCGCCCAGCAGATCATCAGCCATCACATAGAAGGCGCCCTGCCTGTTATCCAGTTTCTTGATGCCCAGCGGTTTCACCATATCAAAGAAGCGGAAGAGAACAAGTGCCACCAATGCCCACCACCAGGCATCTTTCACTTCGCCCTGAGCGGTAAGCGGGGTCAGCAACGACAGGGGAATCAACACGCCAGCCATCTCGTCGATGACCACACGGCTGGGATCCTCACCCCAGTAAGGCTGCAACTGCGCTGTTGCCCAAGTGCCCAGAATAGTGGAAACAATGACGAGAAAGAAGGTGATGCTCTGCAAGCTCTCACCCGTAATACCGAGTCCGTAAGCCAGGGCTGCCCAGATGAGGGTTGCCAATACAGAGCCAGCCGTTCCCGGTCCCCAAGGCCAGAAGCCACTGCCGAAACCGGTGCCTATGATGACGGGCAGCAAAGGAGGCCGCTCGTCGGTAAGATTTCCCTTGTTATTCATTCTCTTAATGTTTAATAAGCCCGCAGAAGGGCGTTTCTTCTTTAAATTTCAGTGTGCAAAATTACGCTAAAAAATTAAATTAACCAAATAGTTTTCTCATATTTTTCGGAATTTCATCATATATTGACAGATAAAAAGGTGAAATAGAGCAATATGAAGGGGATTTATACCACTCAGGCTCGCACGGCGAAGAGCAAGAACAGGCAGCAGAAGGAACTGCATGGAAGCCTTTTTCTGAAAATCTCATAAAAAACTGAAATAATGAATAGGTTTTTGCGTCTATTTACGAATAATGTTATAACTTTGCATCCTGAAAGCATTAAATCATGGGCGGAGAGCCCCTATATATAATAAGGTATAAAAAATGAAAGGTATTAAAAAGTTGTATTTTACAGTCATCCTTCTGATGATTTCTACGCTTCAGATGATGGCTCAGCAGAAGATAACAGGCCGTGTCATCGATGACGACGGTTTTGCCGTACCGTATGCAAGCGTGCAATACAAAGGACATAAAATTGCGGTTTCCAGCAACGGAGAAGGTAAGTTTACCATTGATAAAAAGCCAGGACTCATGCTCACCGTAAGCGCACTGAGCTACAAGAGCACATCGGTGAAGGTTGACGAAAAGACCAACTTCCTGGAAATCAAACTGAAAGACGATACGCACAAACTTACCGAAGTGGTGGTGAAATCGAAAAAAGGCCGCTACAAACGTAAGGATAATCCTGCCGTAGAACTGATGCGACGCGTGATTGCTGCCAAGAAAAAGAGCGATTTGAGCAACCACGACTATGTGCAATATGATAAGTATCAGAAGATTACACTCGCGCTCAACGACCTGAAGAAAGAGCAGTTGGAGAGCAAGTTCTTCCAGCGTCGCCAGTATCTCCTCGACCAGGTAGAAACCTCTCCATACAACGGAAAGCTCACCCTGCCTGTCAGCATCGACGAGACGGTTTCACAGCATATTTACCGCAAAGATCCGAAGACCGAAAAGGACATCATCAAGGGTCAGCAGAGCAATGGAATCGGACAGGTAATCCAGACCGGAGAGATTCTCAACACCGCTCTGAAAGAGGTGTTCACCGATGTGGACATCTACGATGATTACGTGCGCCTGCTGCAGTATCCCTTCCCGTCTCCTATCGGCAGAACTGCCATCAGCTTCTACCATTATTACATCGAAGATACGGTGTATGTGGAAAGAGACCTGTGCTACCATCTGCAGTTTATCCCAGCCAACAGTCAGGACTTCGGATTCCGAGGCGAGCTCTATGTGCTTGCCGACAGCAGCCTGCACGTAAAGAAATGTAACCTCTACATGCCTCACAACAGCGATGTAAACTGGGTTACTGACATGAAGATTGAACAGGAGTACACCAAACTCGACAACGGCGAGTGGGTGCTCTCTAAAGACGATATGATAGCCGAACTGCACGTCAACAAGCTCCTTCAGGACCTGCTGGTGGTGCGAAACACGCGAATCACCGATTATGCCTTCGATGCCTTGCCGAAGCAGCTCTTCAAGGGCAAGGCGAAGATCAGGCACGATATGGATGCGATGAACCGCGATGAGGCTTACTGGAACAAATACCGGCAGGTAGACCTCACGAAGAGTGAATCGTCGATGGACAGCTTTATCCACCGCATGGAGAACTCCAAGGGATTCAAATACATCATCTTCGGTGTGAGAGCCCTGATGGAGAACTATGTGGAAGTGGCTCATACCAAGGGCAAGAAGGTGACGGTGAAAGACAGTCTGGGTGTTGAAAGAGACAGCATCATCAACGACCGCCGCAGCCTCTTCGACCTCGGACCTATCAACACGTTCCTCTCCAACAACTACGTAGACGGCGTGCGTCTGCGCCTGGCGGGCAGAACGATGGCAGCCCTCAACCCTCACTTCTTCTGGGATGGTTACGGCGCCTACGGTCTGAAGAGCAACAAGTGGTATTACGGTCATGTGCTCACCTATTCGTTCAACAAGAAGAAGAACAGTCCGTTCGAGTTTCCTATGCGCAAGCTTACCTTCGAACTGGGGCATGATATTACCTCTCCATCCGATGATAACCTGCTGCACAACAAGGACAACTTCTTCATGACCCTCCGTGCCACCACGCAGGACCAGATGTATCAGTATCACCGCCAGAAGGTGACCTTCACCTACGAAACCGACTGGGGTTTCCGCTTCGACACCAGCCTCCGCTGGCAGAGCAACCGCACCGTGGGCAATCTCCACTACTACAGGGTGAGCGACGGCGAGGAAATACGCAAGATACGCACCACAGAGGCGAGTGTAGGCTTAGATTACAACCCGGGTGTTACCTATGTCAACACCAAGCAGCAGCGCCTGCCTATCAACCTCGACAGTCCTGAAATCTCGCTGCGCCACACCATGGGCTTAGACGGATTCATGGGCGGCCAGTATCAGAGCAACCTCACCACGCTGGGCATTTACAAGCGCCAGTGGCTGGGAAGTTTCGGTTATATGGATTTCAACATTGTGGGCAAGGCGCAGTGGAGCAAAGTGCCTTTCTCCATGCTCATCCAGCCACCTGTCAACCTCTCAATCTTCGAGCAGGAGGCAACCATCAGCATGATGAAAGACTGGGAGTTCCTGAGCGACCGCCAGCTGTTCTGGTCAGTAGCCTGGGATATGAACGGCAAACTGCTCAACCGCATTCCGCTCATCAAGAAGCTGAAGTGGCGTGAATATGTAGCCATCAAGGGTGTTTGGGGCGATTTGACCAGCAAGAACGACCCGAGCAAGAACCTCAATGATGACAAGCTCTTCAAGTTCCCTACCAACTCCTATACCTTTGGCAAGACGCCATACTGGGAGGTTGTAGCCGGCGTGCACAACATCTTCAAGTTCTTCGGAATCGATTATGTTCGCCGCCTCAACTATTACGACCATGCAAACATCTCAAAATGGGGCGTCCGTATGGGCTTCCTCATGACATTCTAATAAGAAAAAGATGCCTTGATGCTGTATTTTTACTGCGTCAAGGCTTCTACGCATATATATCAACAACTATAAGAGAGTAAATACAATGAAGATTCTATTAGCAGACAAACAGGACATCACAAGAGCCGGATTGAGCTATGTGATCAGCAAGATGGAGGGTTTGGAAACCCGGACCGTCGAAGACAAGGCAGACCTGATGCTTGCCTTAAGGGAGAACGAGGATACGGTCGTGATACTCGACTACACCCTTTTCGACATCAATGATGCTGCCGAGTTACTGATTTTAAACCAGCGTTTCCCATATACGCGCTGGCTTCTGTTCAGTGAGGATCTGAGCGCCGATTTTGTGAAGATTCTCATCGCCAGCAGTACGCAGTTCAGTGTATTGCTGAAGGAGTGTTCGCTAATGGAAATCAAGGAGGCAATCCGTTTCTGTGTGGCAAGCAACCGTTTTGTCTGCCAGCGCATGATGGAGGTTCTTCTGGCTCCGAAACAGGAGGAGCAGGAGAAGATCAACCTCACCAAGACTGAGACTGAGATTCTGAAAGACATAGCGCTGGGAATGACGACGAAAGAAATAGCCGAGAAGCGCTTTTCCAGCTTCCATACGGTCAATACCCACCGCAAGAACATATTCCGCAAGCTGGGCGTAAACAACGTTCATGAGGCTACGAAATATGCGCTGAGAGCCGGTTTGGTTGATTCGGCAGAATACTATATTTAAGTTTAGTTTATAGTTGAAAGTTGATAGTTTATAGGGCTTAGCCGTTCGCAAGGTTGCTGTAAACTATAAACTATAGAAAAGCCCTATTAACTATAAACTATAAACTATCAACTTTTTTGTTGTGGGGTTAACAGGGTTAACAGTTAACAGCCGATTTTTGCATGGTCCCCCTCGCGTACCTTATTATATAATAATATATATATACTTATTTTTATATAAGTGTGGGGAGGGGAGTATGCATTTTTGGGGTGTTAACTGTTAACCCTGTTAACCCCCACCTATTTTTTCTCCCTTCAGAACGCATCTTTTTATCTTGATAAGCACCTTATATTAAGGCTGGTAAGTGCCTTATATTAAGACAGATAAGAGGCTTAAATGATGACCGGCGGGAGGCTTCAATGATGACTTTCGAGGGGATAATTATTACGTCGCGACGGAAATATTATTGCGTCACGACGTAAATATTATTGCGTCGCGACGCAAAAAATAATGCATCGCGATGGAAAAAACAGCACTTTTACAGCCATTTTTCTATTTTTTTACGACAAAACGGCTCGAAAAAGGGGTTTTTAAATCTTCTTCTTATAGCAGCGATGACGGCGATGCTGCTCGCTCTCCAGATACTGCCACTGGCTCTGAACACCGGTATTGGTCTCCATCTGCGGCATTGCCTCAGCCCATTTAAAGCCATAACGGCGATACTGCTCTATCAAATCGGCAAAGATAAGCGCGTTGGCTCCCTTCTTGCGATATTCCGGAAGAACACCTATCAAGAGCAAATCTACCGTATCCGTCTTGTGCCACTTCAGCACCTTCAGCACCTTCAGCCAACCCGTAGGGAAAAGCTTGCCGTTGCCTATCTCTCGCAGCGCATCGGTAAACGAAGGGAAGGAAACACCAAAGGCTACCAACTTGTTGCCAGCGTTGCCATCCACCACACCCGTCACCAGGTTCAAGTCAGCCTTCTTGATATAAGTGCTCACATATTCATCTATCTGCTTCTCCGTAAGCTGCTGGAAATCATAGAGATTCTTGTAAGTCTCGTTCACGATTTCGAACACCTTCCTGCCCATTCCTCCCGTGGTAAGTTCCTTGCGGGTGAACTTATGAACATGCAGATTATATCGGCTCTCTATCATCTGGGCAGTCTTGGCAAACTTAGCCGGTGTCACTTCCGGAATCCTGATGCGGTACTCCAGCCAGTCGTTATCCTTCTCATAGAGCGGATAACTCTCCAGATGCGTCTTATAATAAGGATAATTGTAATTTATATACATCGTAGACTTCCGGTCGAAACCCTCGATGAGCAAGCCCTCACGGTCCATATCCGTAAATCCAAGCGGACCAACGCATTCGTTCATTCCCCTGCTCTTGCCCCATTCTTCTACCGTGAGCAACAAGGCACAGGAAACCGCAACATTATCTACGAAATCGAACCAGCCGAAGCGAACCTGCTTCTTGTTCCACTGGGCGTTGGCACGATGGTTGATAATGGCAGCTATTCTACCTACGATACGAGCCTCGCTGTCAACCGCCAGGAAGTATTGTGCCTCGCAGAATTCGAAGGCAGGATTCTTCTTCGGGTCCAGCGTATTCATCTCGTCGAAACGCAAAAAAGGAATGGCAAACTTATGGTCTTTGTAGAGATCATAATGAAACTGAATGAAGGTTTTCAACCCCTTTTTTGTCGTTACCGGTATGATTCTTATCTCATCATTCATTAGTTATCTTTTTATGTATATATATTCAAATTCTGCTGCAAAAATACGACAATTTTATGAAAAATGCAACTCTTTTCTTATATTTTTATAAAAATTGGTTCATAATTGACCAACTTCGTGGATATTTATGTACCTTTGCAGGTTGAAAATGCCCCGAAAGCATTATAAAGTTATGAAGAAACAGAAAAGAGACAACTATACGTTCCTCACTCATGCCCCTGTGCATCATGTGATATTTACGATGGCCATACCAACGATTATCAGTATGCTGTCGACGAGCATGTACAACCTCGCCGACACCTATTTCGTGGGCAGCATCAACACGCAGAGTGTGGCAGCAGTAGGCGTTTCCTTCGCAGTAATGTCTGTCATCCAGGCGGTTGGTTTCTTCTTTGGCCACGGATCGGGCAATTATGTTTCGCGACAGTTGGGCGCCAAGCATACGGAACAGGCACAGAAGATGGCAACCACGGGCTTTGTGCTGAGTTTTCTTACCGGACTTCTCATCGCCATCCTGGGCCATCTTTTCCTCACACCGCTCTGTATTCTGATGGGTTCTACGCCCACCATACTTCCTTATACAGAGCGTTATCTGGGCATTATCCTGCTGGGTGCTCCCTTTATGACCACCTCGCTCACGCTGAATAATCTGATGCGATTTCAGGGCAATGCGATGTATGCGATGAAGGGCATCATGTCGGGTGTGCTGCTCAATCTGGTTCTGGCTCCACTGCTCATCCTCTACTTCCAGCTGGGCATTACGGGAGCCGCCGTAGCCACGCTCATCAGCCAATGTTTCGGCTGCGCCATGCTCTTCCGGATGACGCATAAAGGCGAGAACATCCGCATCCGTCTCAGCAATTTCACCCCTACCCGCGCCTTTGCCAAGGAGATTATCTTCGGCGGAACCCCTTCGCTGTCAAGACAGGGACTGGGAAGTATCGCTACGCTGATGCTCAATGTGGCAGCAGGTGCGTTTGGCGATGCAGCCATTGCGGGCATGAGCATCGTTACCCGCATCTCCTTCTTCACCTATGCGATGGTCATCGGTCTGGGACAGGGATTCCAGCCGCTCTGCGGATTCTGCTACGGCGCCAAACTCTACGGCCGCGTAAGGGAAGCCTTCTTTTTCTGCATCAGATGCGGCACGGTTTTCCTCGCCGTCTGTGCCATCCTCGGCTTCATCTTCTCAACTTCCATCATCAGCATCTTCCGCGATGATGCAGCGGTTGTAGCCGTAGGTTCGGTGGCCCTGAGATGGCAGGTGCTCAGTTTTCCGCTCGTAGCCACCATCGTGCTCACCAACATGCTGATGCAGACCATCCGTAAACCGGTGAGAGCCAACATCGTAGCGGCGGCACGAAGCGGACTGTTCTTCATTCCGCTCATCTTCATCCTCCCCTATTTCTTCGGATTGCTGGGCGTGGAGATGTGTCAGATGTGGGCAGATTGCTGCTCGTTTGCCGTAGCGGTTCCGATAGCCTGGAGCGCTTTCAGGGATATGAGAAGAGAGCAGATGGAACATGGGAAAAGCCACTAGAAGATAAGAAGATACTAGAAGAAAAGAGAAAATACTTGAGATAAGAGAAATGGAGAAGACTTATTACATAGGATTGGACGTTGGCTCTACTACAGCCAAAATAGCCGTTATCGACAGCGATAACCGGGTAATTTACTCAAAATACGAACGCCACAACGCTCGTGTCAACGAACTTGTGTCGCAATATTTCGATGAGATTTTAGCTCTTACCGGCGATGCAGAGGCTAGAATCTGCGTAACGGGAAGCGTAGGAATGGCTACTGCCGAACAGCTCCAGGCGGAGTTTGTACAGGAGGTGGTGGCTGCATCGGTCTATGCCCGTACGGCTCATCCTGAGGCGAAGGCGCTCATCGATATTGGTGGCGAGGACGCGAAGGTTATCTTCTTCAAGGAAAACGGAAATATGGAACTGCGCATGAACGGCAACTGTGCCGGCGGAACAGGCGCTTTCATAGACCAGATGAGTGTGCTGATGGGCGTAGAAAACCAGAAGATGAGCGAGTTGGCGATGAAGGCAGAGCACGTTTATCCGATGGCTGCCCGCTGCGGCGTATTCGCTAAAACCGACATCCAGAACCTGATGGCGCGCAATCTGCCCGAAGCAGATATTGCAGCCAGCATCTTCCATTCCATCGCCGTACAGACGGTGGTTACGCTTTCTCACGGCATCAGTTTCGAGGCTCCTATCCTGCTCTGCGGCGGTCCGCTTACCTTTCTTCCGGCTCTCCGCAAGGCTTTCTGCGATTATCTCCATCTCTCTCCAAACGATTTCATCGTATCAGAAAACAGCAATCTCATTCCGGCTCTGGGCTGTGCTTACCGGGCAAAATCGGCAGATTCTGCAGCCTCAGTTTCGGTACTCAGAAGTCGGATGAAAAAAGAAATACAAACGGAATGGACCAGCAGTCTGCTGCCTCTGTTCAAGAATGAGAAAGAGCACCAGGAATGGCTCAAATCAAAAACGAAATTCGCTACCGAAACCCAACCGCTGAATAAAGGAAAACAGCAGGTTGTGATTGGTATTGACTCGGGCTCTACTACGACGAAGATTGTTGCGGTAAGGGTGAATGCGGAAACGCCTACGGGAGATATTGTCTTTACCAATTACCGCCTGAATCTGGGAAATCCGATCAAGGCTGTAGCGGATGGACTGAACGCCCTGAAGCAGGAAGCTGCATTGCGAGGCGCTGAACTGGAAATCGTAGGTTCCTGCTCTACAGGTTACGGCGAAGAACTCATCAAGGCGGCTTTCGGCCTCGACAGCGGCATTATCGAAACAATGGCGCACGAAAGAGCTGCTGCCTCACTCATGCCCGACGTGAGTTTTATCCTGGACATCGGCGGACAGGACATGAAGGCAATCTTCGTGGAGAAAGGGGCTGTGGTGCGCATGGAACTGAACGAGGCGTGCAGTTCGGGCTGCGGAACATTTATCCAGACCTTTGCCAACAACATGGGTTATTCAGTAGGCGATTTTGCCCAACTCGCCTGCCAGTCGAAGGCTCCCTGCGATCTGGGAACCCGCTGCACCGTCTTCATGAACTCGAAGGTGAAACAGGTGCTCAGAGAGGGCGCATCTGTAGCTGATATTTCTGCCGGAATCTCTTATTCGGTCATCAAGAACTGTCTTTATAAGGTATTGAAACTCCATGGTAATGAGAACCTTGGAAGCAAAATCGTTGTGCAGGGTGGCACGATGAGAAACGATGCGGTGGTAAGAGCATTCGAGTTACTCACCCATACCGAAGTGGCACGAAGCAACATGCCTGAACTGATGGGCGCCTACGGCTGTGCCCTTCATGCAGCGGCAGATTACAAGCATCGCACATCTGCAGAAGACGAGCACCCTGCCGCATCAAGATCCATCGATGATCTCCAGAATCTGGCTCATTATGAAACCAAACAGCTGCAATGCAAAGGCTGCGAAAATCATTGTTATGTTTCCCGCTACACCTTTGCCGGCGGCAACCGATTCTACTCCGGAAACAAATGTGAACGTGTGTTCAACAACAAGGGAGCAAACGGGGTAAAAGGCAAAAATATTTACGAATATAAATACAGTTTACTCTTTGATAGAGAGACTGTTAACCCACTTGACGTTGTAAAACACAACGTCAAAGTAGGCATTCCTCGCATCCTTAACATGTACGAGGAATATCCGTTCTGGAATGCGCTGCTCCGGGCAGCCGGATTTGGCGTGATTCTCTCTTCCGACTCCACTTTCAGCCAGTATGAAGGAGCCTTGAATACGGTGATGAGCGACAACATCTGCTTCCCGGCAAAACTGGCTCACAGTCATCTGAAGGAACTCAACGAGAACCCGAAGGTTGACCGCATCCTGATGCCATACGTGGTTTATGAGCATAATGACGACCCGAAGAATACGCTGAACAGCTTCAACTGTCCGGTAGTTTCGGGCTACAGCGATGTCATCAAGTCGGTCATCGACCTGAAGAAACCAATCGATTCGCCTGTCATCAACTTTGCCCAACCTAAGGCGCTGGAAAAGCAGATTACCGATTATCTCAAGCAACTGGGAGTAAGCAGAAAGACTGCCCACAAAGCGCTGAGAGAGGCACTCTATGCTCAGGCAGAATATGCTGCCGAAATCAAGAAACAGGGCTGGGAGATTCTGAAGCAGAAGAAGGGACTCACAATTCTGCTGGCTGGCCGTCCTTATCATACCGACCCGCTGATTCAGCACAAGCTGAGCGAGATGATTGCCAACCTGGGAGTCAACGTCATCAGCGAAGACATCGCCAGAGGCTCATCAGACAACAACGAAGCATACAACAGTCAGCCAGAGACTTATCTCGTTAAGCAATGGGCTTACATGAACCGCATTCTGAAGGCAGCGCAATGGGCAGCCGAACAGGGCGATGAGGTTCATTTCGTCCAGATGACCAGCTTCGGCTGCGGTCCAGACAGTTTTATTCAGGACGAGATTCGCGACATCATGAAGCGCCACAACAAGCCTTTCACGCTCTTGAAGATAGATGATGTGAGCAATATCGGCTCCCTGAAACTCCGTGTCCGCTCGCTGATAGAAAGCCTGAAGGGAGTGAAGAATTCAACACTCAACATTCAACATTCAACACTCAACACTCAACATTTACAACAGACCAAGGTATTCACCAAGCAGGATATTCATCGCAAGATTCTCGCTCCTTTCATGACCGAATACCTCACCCCTATCATTCCGCCTATCCTGAAACTGATAGGCTATGATGTTGAGGTACTTCCGATGAGCGATGAGGTGAGCGCCGAACTCGGATTGAAGTTTGCCAACAACGAAGTCTGTTATCCGGCAACCCTTATTGTCGGCGACATTATCAAAGCCTTGAAATCAGGCAGATACGACCTGAACAATACGGCAGTAGTGATGAGTCAGACGGGCGGCCAATGTCGCGCAACCAACTACGCCGGTCTCATCAAGCGTGCAATGATTTCCAACGGATTCCAGGACATTCCGCTGCTCACGCTCGGTGTAACAGCCTCAACAGGCGAAGCATCAGGCTCAACAGACGACAAGCAAGACTACAACGAGCAGGACGGCTTCAATGTGCCTTGGCTGAAATACAGTCAGATTATCGTTACCGCCATTTTCTATGGCGATGCAATCAACGAGATGTACAACGCCTGCATCGTAAGAGAGCGTAAACCGGGAATTGCCAGAGAGTTGCGCGATAAATACATGCAGCTGATAGACAGCCCTATCGCCCAGAATTCAGCCAAAGGACTCATCCGACTCCTGGAACAGGCAGCCGAAGAATTCAACCAGATGACCCTCGATAGAGAACTGCCGAAGGTAGGAATCGTAGGCGAAATCTTCCTGAAGTTCAATCCTTTCGCCCACCAGTTCCTGGAGCAGAACATCATTTCGCGCGGCATTGAGGTAGTTCCGCCTCTGCTTGCCCCCTTCTTCCTGCAGGAATTTGTGAATGTAGAGATACAGAAACACATGCGGCTGAGTTGCACCAAAGTGCCCGATTTCATCATCAAGGGCGCTTATCAGGCGCTGATAGGCAGAAGATTGCGCCAGGTAAACAAGGCAGCCGGCAAGTTCCGCTACTTCCGTCCGTTCACCAATATCTATGATGATGCGAAGGACGTACAGGGACTGGTTTCGCTCGCAGCCCAGTTTGGCGAAGGCTGGCTTCTGCCTGCCGACATCGTAGGTTACATCCGTGATGGTGTAAACAACATCATCTCGCTCCAGCCTTTCGGCTGCATCGCTAACCACGTGATTTCCAAGGGCATCGAGAAACGTCTCCACGACCGGTTCCCAATGCTCAACCTCGTATCGCTCGACTTCGATTCCGGTGTTTCAGAGGTAAACGTCACCAACCGACTGCTCCTCTTCCTGGACAGCATCGCAAAATAAGACAAGCCAGACCCATGTACGGTAAAACGCCGTACATGGGTCTTTCCGTCTTTCATCCCTCAAAAAATCACTCTAAAAAATACAAAAAACCGTAGCTATTTCTTTGTCATTCAAGAAAATAATCGTATCTTTGCACTCAAATTTTATTGAGACATTAAGAAAATGAGTAAAGATACATTAACTCATCAGCTGACAGAGACCATCGAGGAGCTTTCGAGCGCCGAATCTTTGAAGGGTCTCTTCCATCAGCATCGAGACGGGAATCCACTTCCTTCGGGCAAGGCGCTCGAAGAAATCATCAGTTTGTCCCGTTCTATCCTCTTTCCTGGATATTTCGGCAATTCTTCTGTAAATATCTCAACCATCAAATATCATATTGGAGTAAGAGTAGAGAAACTCTATGAGATGCTGTCAGAGCAGATTCTCGCCGGTCTCTGCTTCGCCAACGACTGCGAAACGGAAACCCAGGCTGAACTGCAGCACCAGCGTGCCAAGGCAGGCGTGATTGCAGCCAAGGCAATCATGGAATTCCCGAGACTGCGCAAGATTCTGGCTACCGATGTAGAGGCTGCCTACGAGGGCGACCCGGCTGCCATGAGCCACGGAGAAATCATCTCCTGCTACCCGGTCATCAAGGCGATTACCAACTACCGCATCGCTCACGTACTGCACGAACTGGGAGTGCCGCTCATTCCACGTATGATGACTGAGCTCGCCCATTCGGAAACCGGTATTGATATTAACCCGGAGGCAACCATCGGCAAGCACTTCACCATCGACCACGGTACGGGTGTGGTGATTGGAGCAACCTGCATCATCGGCGACAATGTGAAGCTCTACCAGGGTGTTACCCTCGGAGCCAAGAGTTTCCCTCTCGATAAGGACGGCAACCCTATCAAGGGAATCCCTCGCCACCCTATCCTCGAAGATGATGTCATCGTCTACGCCAATGCCACCATCCTCGGCCGCATCACCATCGGAGAAGGCTGCGTTGTGGGAGCCAACGTATGGGTTACCAAGGATATGAAACCAAAAACAAAGAAATATAAAAAAGAAAAACAAAGTTTATTAGATATAGAATTCAATAATGGAACAGGAATTTGAACTCATTGCCAAGACCTTCATGGGCCTCGAGCCTGTCTTGGCTGAAGAGCTCACCCAGTTGGGTGCCAATAATGTACAGATCGGTCGCCGCATGGTGTCTTTCACAGGCGACAAGGAAATGATGTATCGTGCTAACTTCCAGTTGCACACAGCCATCCGTATCTTAAAGCCTATCAAGCACTTCAAGGCTAGAAGCGCTGAAGAGGTGTATGATCAGATTCAGAAGATCAAGTGGGATGACATCTTAGACGTGAAGAAGACTTTCTCTGTTGACTCAGTAGTCTACTCAGAGGAGTTCCGCAACTCACGCTTCGTAACCTACAAGGTAAAGGATGCGATTGTTGACTGGTTCCGCGAGCAGCAGGGTACACGTCCAAATATCAGCGTATCTAACCCGGATATCCGCCTCAACATCCACATTGCAGAAGACAATGCCACCTTGAGTCTCGATTCGAGTGGTGAGAGTCTGCACCGCCGTGGCTACCGCCAGGAGCAGGTAGAGGCTCCTCTGAACGAGGTTCTCGCTGCAGGTATGATTCTGATGACCGGCTGGAAGGGCGAATGCGATTTCATCGACCCGATGTGTGGTTCAGGTACCATCGCCATCGAAGCTGCCCTCATCGCCCGCAACATCTCTCCAGGTGTATTCCGCAAGGAGTTTGCCTTCGAGAAGTGGAACGATTTCGACCAGGATCTCTTCGACACGATTTATAACGACGACTCTCAGGAGCGCGTTTTCGAGCACCATATCTATGGTTACGATGTTGACATGAAGGCTGTAAACACAGCTAATCTCAACGTACGTGCTGCCGGTCTTACCAAGGACATCACTATCGCACAGGCTGATTTCAAGGACTTCACCCAGCCAGCAGAGAAGAGCATCATCGTGATGAACCCTCCATACGGCGAGCGCATCTCTACCCCTAACCTCCTGAACACCTACAAGATGATCGGTGAGCGCTTCAAGAAGGCTTTTGCCGGCAACGAGGCTTGGGTATTGAGCTACCGCGAGGAGTGCTTCGAGCAGATTGGTCTGAAACCATCTATCAAGATTCCTGTATTCAACGGAAGCTTGGAGTGCGAATTCCGCAAGTATGTGATGTTCGACGGCAAGATGAAGGACTTCCGTTCTGAAGGCGGTATTGTGAAGACAGAGCGCGAGAAGAGCGAGATGGCTCAGAAGCACCGTTTCAAGAAGGAGCGTGAATTCAAGAAGCGTGTAAGCGAGGAGACTGAAAACGAGGAGGACGATATCCGTTCTTTCAAGTTCCATACTCACCGTCTGGAAGACTTCGAGAAGAAGCGTGCTGAGTTCCACAAGGGCGGCCGTTCACGTATCGGCGGCGGTGGCAGACGCAACGATGATGACGATGACAAGCGTGGCAGCCGCAGTTTCAAGGGCGACCGCAAGGGTGGCAGAGACTTCGGTGGCAAGCGCGACGGAAAGCGTTTCGAAAAAGGCGACAAGCGTGGTGGCTTCAAGGGCGACAAGCGAGGTAGCCGTGATTTCGGAGGCAAGCGCGGAGGCAAGAGAAACTTCAGCGTTGACTTCGACGACGAGGATTAAAGACATATCGACCCATGCGTTGTAAAACACAACGCATGGGTGATAAACCCGATAAAGAAAGAATAGAATGAATCTGAAGAATTCAATTTATAAATTATCTTTTGCTGCTATGATTATGATGGCTATGAATGCAACCGACTTACAGGCTCAGGGCGTGGTTCCTGCCCAGAAAGGCGAGAAAACCTTTACGCTGGAAGACCTGAACTTCGGCGGCAACAACTATCGTAACATGGTGGCTAAGAACCGCTGGTGCACCTGGTGGGGCAACGAGCTCGTTCGCCAGGATGTGGATGCCTGCTATCTCGTCAACAAGACGACAGGCAAGGAGACCAAGCTCTTCAGCATCAATGACATCAACCAGTGGATTGCTCCTACCAAGGACATCAAGGTAAGAGCCCTCTACAATGCGCTCTTCCCTTTTGCAGGCAAGAGCATCGTGATGGTAAGCAACGGCAGCAAGACTTATACCGTAGACTTCAAGAAGCATAAGCTGCTGAGCGAGATGGATTTTGCTGACGGCGAGAACCTTCTGGAGGCTAACGCCCAGCAGAATGCCTTCGCCTATCTGAAGGGCAGCAACCTCTATGTGCGTACCTTCGATGTAACCAGCAACGCCCTGACAAGAGAGAAGAAATCTCACGATTTCCAGCTCTCAAAGGACGGAAGCCGCGAAATCGTTTATGGACAGAGTGTTCACCGCGATGAGTTCGGTATCAGCAAGGGAACCTTCTGGAGTCCGAACGGCGAACTGCTCGCCTTCTACCGCATGGACCAGAGTATGGTAACCGACTATCCGCAGGTCGACATCCCGGAAATCGGTTTCAATCATCCTGAAACACAGAGTTGCATCGCTACTCCTGCACCAGATAAGTATCCGATGGCTGGCGAGACCTCTCACAAGGTAACTGTAGGCGTGTTCGACTGCATGACCGGCAAGACCGTCTATCTGAAGGCTGGCGATCCAACCGACCGCTACTTCACCAACATCGCATGGAGTCCGGACAGCAAGACCATCTATATGTTCGAACTGAACCGCGACCAGAACGATTGCCGCCTGACTGCCTACAGCGCAGAAACCGGCGAGAAGACAGGCGAACTCTATCGCGAGACCGATGAGAAATATGTAGAACCTTGCCACCCAATCCAGTTCCTGCCTTGGGACAGCAACAGCTTCATCATGCAGACCCGCAAGGATGGTTACAACCACCTCTACATCTGCACCCTGGGCAAGCACGGAAGCCGCATGGCAAGCAACACAGAATCACTCGAAATCAAGCAGTTGACTTCAGGAAAGTGGGAAGTAATGGAAGTACTCGGCTTCAACAGTAAACGCAAGAGCATCATCATCGCATCCAACGAGAAATCGCCTATCCAGAGAAACATCTTTGCCGTAGATACAAAGACAGGCAAGCGTACGCTGGTAGATGATTGCGGCAAGGGATGGCACAGCGCCACTTTGAGCGAGAACGGACAGTATGTCTTCGACAACTACTCTACTCCTACCGTGCCTCGCAAGATAGCCCTCGTGAACACCGAGAACGGCAAGCGCACCGCTTACTTCACAGCAGAGAACCCTTGGAAGGGCTACAATGTGCCTGAGTACAGCTGCGGTTCCATCAAGGCTGCCGATGGCGAAACCGACCTCTACTGGAGAATGGTGAAGCCGATAAACTTCGACCCTAACAAGAAGTATCCTACCATTATATATGTATATGGTGGACCTCATGCCCACAACGTAGATGCCCGCTGGAACTACTCTAGCCGTGGCTGGGAAACCTACATGGCAGAAAAGGGCTATCTGCTCTTCATCCTCGACAACCGTGGAAGCGAGAACCGTGGCAAGGCTTTCGAGCAGGCTACCTTCCGTCAGCTCGGACAGATTGAGATGCAGGACCAGATGAAGGGCGTGGAATATCTGAAGACGCTTCCTTACGTAGATGCTGACAAGATTGGCGTTCACGGCTGGAGCTTCGGCGGATTCATGACCATCTCGCTGATGACCAACCACCCTGATGTGTTCAAGGTAGGCGTAGCAGGCGGTCCGGTTATCGACTGGCACTGGTACGAGGTGATGTATGGCGAGCGCTATATGGACACTCCACAGACCAACCCAGAAGGTTACAAGAAGACCTCCCTGCTCTATCAGGCAAAGAACCTGAAGGGCAAGCTGCAGATTATCCAGGGCCTGAACGATGTGACCGTAGTGCCACAGCACTGCCTCACCTTCCTGAAGGCATGTATCGCAGCCGGCACCCAGCCAGACTTCTTCGTCTATCCTGGCGAGCCTCACAACATGAGAGGTCATCAGAGCACTCATCTGCATGAGCGCATCAGCAACTATTTCTTCGATTATCTCAAGTAAATATCTAGGAGTAAACATCCACCGGAAAAGGGGAGTTTACTTCTACATCAATAACAAACAATAACTTACAGCAAATGAAAATTTTATTGTTAGGAGGCGGTGGCCGCGAGCACGCCTTAGCATGGAAAATCGCTCAGAGCGAGAAGTGTGAGAAACTCTTCATCGCTCCTGGTAATGCCGGTACTCAGAATGTCGGCGAGAACGTAGATATCAAGGCAGACGACTTTGAGGCGCTCAAGAACTTCACAGTCGAGAATGGCGTTGATATGGTGGTAGTTGGTCCGGAAGACCCATTGGTAAAGGGTGTTTACGACGACTTCAAGAACGATCCTCGCACCCAGAACATCCCTGTCATCGGTCCATCAAAGGCTGGCGCCGTACTGGAAGGCAGCAAGGACTTCGCCAAGAAGTTCATGAAGCGCCACTACATCCCTACTGCCCAGTATGAGACTTTCGACGGCGAGCACGTAGAGGAAGGCTTGAAGTTCCTGGAGACGCTGAAGGCTCCTTACGTACTGAAGGCAGATGGTTTGTGCGCCGGTAAGGGCGTTCTCATCCTCCCTACCCTGGAAGAGGCTAAGAAGGAGTTCAAGGAGATGCTCGGCGGTATGTTCGGCAACGCTTCTGCACGTGTGGTCATCGAGGAATTCCTCAGCGGCATCGAGTGCTCTGTATTCGTATTGACCGATGGCAAGAACTACAAGATTCTGCCTGAGGCTAAGGATTACAAGCGCATCGGCGAGCACGATACCGGTCTGAACACCGGCGGTATGGGTAGCGTTACCCCTGTACCATTCGCTACCAAGGAGTGGATGCAGAAGGTAGACGAGCGCATCATCCGTCCTACTGTAGAAGGACTTGCTGAGGAGAACATCGACTACAAGGGCTTCATCTTCTTCGGATTGATTAACGTAGAAGGCGAACCTATGGTAATCGAGTACAACTGCCGTATGGGTGACCCAGAGACAGAGAGCGTGATGCTCCGTCTGAAGAGCGACATCGTTGACCTCTTCGAGGGTGTAGCTGCAGGCGACTTGGACAAGCGCAGCATCGAGTTTGATGAGCGTGCAGCAGTCTGCGTGATGCTCGTTAGCGGCGGTTATCCAGAGGCTTACAAGAAGGGTTATCCTATCCAGGGCATCGATGATGTGGAAGGCTCAGTAGTATTCCACTCAGGTACAGCCATGAAGGATGGTCAGGTAGTAACCAACGGTGGTCGTGTGATCTGCGTAAGCAGCTACGGCAAGGACAAGGAAGAAGCCCTGAAGAAGAGCTTTGCCGAGGCACAGAAGATCCAGTTCACCGACAAGTACTTCCGTTCTGATATCGGACAGGACCTTTAGTTTTTTAATGTTGAATGTTGAATGTTGAATGTTGAATTGCCTAACGGACTCAAGGGCGCTAGCCTAATTCAACATTCAACACTTAACATTCAACATTCAACATTCAACATTCAACATTCAACATTGAATTAGATGTTAAGAAAGAAAACTTTTCAAAATAAAGTAGCGGCTAGCCGCTACTCTTTACCTATTACTGCAACCCTTGCCACGCTGGTTTGGGTTGCAGTAGGTTTATTGGTATCCAATATCTGGGTAGAATTTGCTTTCACAGCCATGTCTACCCTGCTGATGGTGGAACTGAACAACCGTAATGCTCTGATGCGTACCTATAGCCGAATGGTATCCTGCAGTTTCCTGGCATTACTGACGATGGCAGGCCTCCCCCACCTCTCTTTAAAAAGCAGTATTGTGACGATGTGTTTCATCGCCTTTTATCTCATTATCTGGAATTGCTATCAGGATAAACGCTCAACAGGCTGGACTTTCTATGCCTTTGCCTGCATCGGTCTGGCATCGATGGTTTTCGTACAGATAGGCTATTTCATGCCTATCCTGTGGATTATGATGATGGTGTTTACCCTCTCGTTTAGCGTAAAGACATTCTTTGCTTCCCTGGTAGGTCTCATCGTGCCCTACTGGTTTGCAGCCGGCTATTTCTTCTATACCGACAACATACAGGGGTTGGTTGATCACTTCTGTGAATTCATCAACTACAGCGAACTCTTTGATTATTCGCAGGTTACCGACCATCAGGTACTGAATCTGAGTTTTGTTACCCTGCTCACCATCATCGGTTCCATCCACTTCATACGCACCAGCTACGGCGATAAGATACGAACCCGCATGATCTATGAAACGTTTATCATGATCTCGGTTGCCAGCATCATCTTCATCGTCCTCCAGCCTCAGCATATACAGGAGCTGGGCAGCATCCTGATAGTGAACACAGCACCGCTTATCGCCCATTTCATCACATTCACCCGAGGTAAGTTTACCAACATCACCTTCATCCTGCTGCTCATCATGCTGGTACTTATCATGGCTTACAACATACTCGTACCAGAGAGCATATTACTATGAGTTGGATTATCAGTTTCTTAATCGACTGGGGCTATTGGGGCATGCTTGCTG
>ERZ1026878.350-NODE-350-length-36960-cov-73.195421_pt1 | contig 36960 bp, 25 predicted proteins | sample MGYA00380169_ERZ1026878 | MGnify/ENA primary metagenome ERZ1026878 (study PRJEB33269, sample SAMEA4719805) | human gut metagenome | biome: human-associated habitat; feature: organic feature; material: feces | place: Cameroon | collected 2013-10 ...
CCGCAGCCGCAAACTTCTCCTTTTCGCTCACCTTCACCTTGGAACCGAGTTTCCACTCGCTTACAGGATTATCCGAGGTGATGAGGATGCGGCTCTCGCCACTCTTCAGGTTCAGCTGGATACCCTTGTCGCCGATGGTTGCCTCATGGTATTTGCCCGTCATAGGGTTGTACCAGATGCCATGCTTCTCGTTCACGGCCAAAGCTACGGTAGAGGCGATATCCTTGCTGGTGAGGTTGGCGATGAAGTAATGATGACCGATGCTGTTGTTGCGGCGGATCATCTTCAACCCCAGGTTCTTTCTCATCAGTTCCGGTTTGGCCGCCTGTTCCATCGCCTTGATGTTGTCGCCCTTGATGATCTTGGCGCCTTGTGCCTTGAGGGCAGAGATGTGCTCAATCACGTCACTTGGCATAATGTTGTTGCCAGGGATGATGATGCCCTTGTATCGGGTTCCGGCAGCCGTTTCAATCATACCGTTCTTAAAGGTACACGTGCGGAGATACTTGTCGCTGATGTAGTCGCAGTCGAATCCAGCCTTGTCGATGTCGAGAATCACCTTGATAAACTCCGGTGCCTTCTTCGCCATGCTATGGATATCGAATTGCATCAGCCAGTTTTTGGTATCCTTGCGCCACATATCTCTTACAGGCAGATAAACCAGAAAATCATTGTCTGGCTGTCCCCACTGCAGATAGGTCTGGCAGTTGGTGATGTACTTCATCAGTTCCGGAGCATCGCGCCAGATGCTGTTGGTAGGACTCATATCCACCGAAGCATAGAATTTCCAGCCTGGCCATGTGTCGTTCTTTGGCGAATAGGCGGTGCCATGGAAGAACATGTGGTTTACGCCGGCGCAGAACATCAGGTCCATATCCGGTTTCATCTGGCTCAGGGATGTGCGGAAGTGCTCGGTGAGCCAGGTGAAGGTTTCGCTGGATGTATATTTCTTTCCGGTGATGTGCGCAGCCGATGGAGCATATTTCAGCATACTCAGGTCGCTGAAGTTAGGACGGGTCTTTCCCGGATCCTTGCGCAGTCCCTTGATGCCGAAGTCGGTCAGTCCGAAGCCTTCTATCTCCGGGATATCAACGGCTGCATAGCAGTCGATGAGGTTGGCTGGTGAACCGTGTGCCTGGTTGCGGGTGATGGCACCACGCTTGTTTGCCCATTTGGTCCACTGTTCGGTGAAGTTATGGAGCAGCATGTCGCCCAGGGTTTCACGGTAATCGCTTACCACCCCAGCATCGCCATCAAGGAACTCTGGGAACTTATCCTGCAGTTTGTATCCGTGAAATTTCTCGAATTCCGTCAGGAGGTTAGGTGTCCAGTTGGCGCCATATACCTCGTAGCTGTCGTTGAAGAAGGTATGAGGATATGGAGTCTTCGATGCCACGAAGGCGCTGTCGATGTGCTGCAGATAATTAGCCACGGCAGTAGAGTCGAAGTGGTCGATTACATAGCCTTCTCCTCCAGGAGCAGCACGTTTCACCTTCTGTCGGGTACGGCTCTCATAGAGGGCGATGACTCGTTTCTTGTATTTTTCTCCTTCCACAGGGAATGCCTTGATGACCTTCAGCTTGGCGAAGGCACGTTCTTTCTGTGGCACGTTGAATTCTATCTCCATCAGTTTCTGCTTCACATCCACGATGGTATCTACGAACACCGCCTTGCATGCTGCTTCGCTGATAGGCACCCAAGGACCTCCGAAAGGCCAGCCTGTTCCGGTAGCCATATCCGTCTCGATGCCCACCTGCTTGTTTTCCTTCTCCACGAACTTGAGCATGTCCATCCATTTAGGCGAGAGATAAGGGATATCGTTCTTGTCGTTGCCCTGCACACCATAGAGCGGTGTGATTTCCACGGCACCGATACCCGCCTTGGCGTATTCGTCAAGGTTCCACTTCAGGTTTTCCTTATCTACGGCAGATCCCATCCACCACCATCTTACGCCTGGTTTGGCTTCCTGCGTAGGGGTAGGGAGCAACTGTGCCTGGCAGTTGAGTGATGACATCAATGCCATAGCAAAGGATAATCCTATGAATTTATGATTTCTTTTATAGTTCATCATATTGGGTTTTATTAAGTTGTTCTTAATTGTTTATTCTTCGTCTGCAAAGATAGCGAAAAATACTCAATAATAGCAGTATTATGATTCTTAAAAATGTAAAATAGTACAAATATGCTAGGTGTTTTGCCAAAAAGTCAAGGAATTGCACACAAAAGAAGACCTCGCAAAATGCAAGGTATTAAAAAAAAGGTAAGGTGGTCATCGGCTGATGACCACCTTACCTTTTGATGGTTCTATCTGAATCAGATATTTTTCGACTCAGGAGAGGTGTCTTATCCACGTACAATCTCTCCTGAGCCCTTTTTCTCATTGTTTTGCTTGATATGTGATATTGTACCAACTTATGTATTTTTGTACATTGTTATATATAGGCTCTCTTAATGTGAATTCTACGATAATCTCGTAAATGTCTGCGTCTTTATATTACGAAAAGCTCGTAAAACCTTAAAATATAGCTTGATTTATGTTTTTTAACGTAGAATATTTTGTGCTTATACGAAAAGTCCGTAGATTTGCAGCGTGATTTAGAAACAAGAATGTTGAATTTAAAAGAATAATGATAGAAATATGGAAAAGCTGACGAATCAGGAAGAAGATATTATGCTTCGAATATGGCGATTGGGGCGATGTGCTGTGAAACAGATTATGGAACTGTTGCCAGAACCTCGTCCACCTTATACTACAGTGGCTTCTATTGTGAACAATCTGAAGCGCAAGGAATATGTCAAGGCGGAGCGGGATGGTAAGGGTTATGTCTATTCTCCACTCATTGCCGAGAGCGATTACAAGCGGAAGTTCCTGTCGGGTTTCGTGAACAATTACTTCAAGAATTCCTTCAAGGAAATGGTTTCCTTCTTTGCCAAGGACGAGAAAATCAGTCCCGAGGACCTCAAGGATATCATCCGTGAAATCGAGAATTCGGAAGAATAAATAACTGTAATTGAAAGCTTTTGCCCTTACAGGGCGTGTGGAGCTAATATGCGAAAGTTCAATAACTAATTTATATAAAAAACTGAAACTGTATGGCAATATATCTTATAAAAATCAATGTAGCCCTGATGCTCCTTTATGGCTTTTATCGCCTCACGGTGAGCCGCGATACCTTCTTCGGTCTTCGCCGCCTTACCCTCTGGCTCATCTATGCCGTTGCCCTGATGGTTCCGGCACTCAATCTGGAATATTGGGTGCGCGATACACCAATGATGGCGAGTATGGCGAATGTATATGCCGACACGTTTTATCCCGTGGTGGTTGTAAAGGCTCAGGCTCCCAGCATAACCTGGATAGATATGCTGCTGGGCATTTATTGGGCAGGAGTTGCCGTTCTCTCATTGCGTTTGGTATGGCAGCTCTTCAGTATCATCCGCCTTGCAGCTATTTCCCGGAAGCAGGAGGTGGAAGGCATTACGGTACATCTTCTCAGAGGCGAGGGGAGTCCGTTCTCCTTCTTCCGCTGGGTGTTTATGTATCCATCTACCCTGGAGGGCAAGCAGTTGCACGAAGTGATGGTTCACGAGTGCACCCATGTTTCGGGTCTCCATTCCCTGGATACCCTCTTCTCCGAGCTTTTCTCCATCGCCTGCTGGTTTAATCCGTTTGCCTGGCTGATGAAGCAGGAAGTAAGAATGAATTTGGAATATTTAGCCGATGAAAGTGTATTATCTGATGGCAACGCGCGCAAATCCTATCAGTATCACCTTCTAGGTTTGGCATATCGACAGCCGAATGAATCGACCAAGATTGCCAATAATTTTAATTTATTACCTCTTAAAAAAAGAATTAAAATGATGAACAAACGTAGAACCAGTGAAATAGGCAAGGCGAAGTACCTCCTTTTCGCACCTTTAGCAGGAGCGTTGCTTATGGTGAGCAACATCGAGAGTGTGGCTCGTGAGATTGGCGAGCAGATTCCGGAAGTAGCCGAGGTTCAGCAGAAGGCTGAGCAGGCTCTGAATGCTGATGTGGCTGTGGCGAATCCGACGGCTGAAGAAGCAAAAGCTGCCGCAGAAGCCAAAAAGGCAGAAGAAGCTAAGGCTGCTGAATTGGCAAAGTTGGAAGCTGAACTGAAGGCGGAAGCAAAGGCTTCTGATGCGACAGCCCCAGCCGATACAACCAAGAATGTGGTTTATGACGTAACAGAGACAATGCCGCAATTTCCTGGTGGTCAGGAAATGATGATGAAGTATCTGGCTGCAAACATCAAGTATCCGGCTTCCGCCGTCAAGGCCAAAAAGCAGGGCCGTGTGATTGTAACCTTTGTCATTCAGAAGGATGGTAGCGTTACCAAAGCCCGAATTGCAAGATCTGTAGATCCGGAACTGGATGCCGAAGCTTTGAGAATCGTGAAGGCGATGCCTAACTGGACTCCTGGTACACAGGATGGTAAACCGGTAAACGTAAAATATACCATCCCTGTTATATTCTCTCTGATGTAACCCCAGGGAAGAAAGAAGAAAAATAGAATATCAATTTCTGGTTATAAAAAGAGCATAAATCTCAACTCAATAAAAAAGAGCATAAATCTCATCTCATCAATAGAGTATGAATTCTCTATTGGCATGTAGAATGAAAAGGGCGGTTTTCTTGCGTGATGCAAGGAGCCGCCTTCTGCATTTTTTCACGATTTTGAGGGTTATGCCAAATGTCATAGCCCAAATATCAAAAGAATAGGTTGGATATGAGGGGAAATCACTACTTTTGCAGCAGAATTTTTAAACAAGCTAATAACAAGATTACAATGAATAGCGTATTAGAAGGTCGTCCTGCCTTGAAAAAGGAGGTCGAGAAGATTGCAGAAGTTGCCGGATACCTCTGGCAGAATGGTTGGGCTGAGCGTAATGGTGGTAACATCACCGTGAACATCACCGACTTGGTAGATGACGAGATCAAGGCTTTGCCTGCCATCAGCGAAGTAAAGCAGATTGGTACAGCATTGCCAGCCTTGAAGGGTTGCTACTTCTTCTGCAAGGGTACAGGCAAGCGTATGCGCGACTTGGCTCGCTGGCCTATGGAGAACGGTTCTATCATCCGAATCCTCGACGATTGCGCCAGCTATGTCATCATCGCTGATAACGCCGTGATGCCTACATCAGAGTTGCCAAGCCACCTGAGCGTTCACGCCCGTCTCATCGAAAAGGGTTCCAACTACAAGGCTACCGTTCATACTCATCCTATTGAGCTCATTGCCATGAGCCACAACAAGAAGTTCATGGGCAAGGATGTATTGAGCAACCTGCTCTGGAGTATGATTCCAGAGACCAAGGCGTTCTGTCCACTCGGTTTGGGTATCGTTCCTTATCAGTTGCCAGGCAGTCTGAAGCTGGCTGAGGAAACCTTGAAGGAGCTGGAAGACTATGATGTAGTGATGTGGGAGAAGCACGGCGTCTTTGCCAAGGGCTTGGATGTAATGGATGCCTTCGACCAGATTGACGTGCTCTCTAAGAGTGCGAAGATCTACATCGATTCCAAGTGCATGGGATTCGAGCCTGATGGTATGAGCCAGGAAGAAATGGCTGAGATGACCAAGGCTTTCAATTTGCCAAGATAAGGTATAGGTTATGAATAGTTGATATAGTGTTGTTAGTAATTTTTTGATATAATAGGTTTATTGGATATACATTTTATAGGTAATAGGTTTAATTTAGGTTTTAGTGTTATTAGGTAAAAGTTTTTGGGTTTAGTGAAACAAAGCCCTCGAACATCGTGAGATGCTCGGGGGCTTTTTCTGTTTCTAAGCTAACTAAAATCTTTATATCAATCCATGTGGAAAAGTTCTTCCAGCGGGATGCTGACAGGCGAATTATCAGGATTCACCTCCATGATGTCTGCCATCATATCCCACCATTTCTGGGTGATAGGATCCACGTTGGTTGTGTCCTGGCTGTTGGTATCGCTGTCGCATTTCTGAACGGCAAAGAGCAGGTTGGTGTCCTTGTCCCAGAAGATACTGTAGTCGCTCACTCCCTGATCCTTGATCATCTGTTTCAACTCAGGCCAGATCGCAGCATGGCGCTTGGCATATTCCTTTTCGCATCCCTTCTTGAGATACATCTTAAATGCAAATCTTTTCATATCATTCTATATTTTGAAGTTAAATCAACTGTGGCAGGAAGCTTGAGATAATCAAGACGATGATGCCGACGATTAATACGGCGATGGTCTTTGATGAGCATCCCTTCCATTCCTTCAGGATGATGCCCCATACATTCGAGAACACTACGTTGAGTGCCATCAGGATGCAGAAAGACAGAGTCATAAGGGTAGGGGATTCGGTGAGGAAACCTTTTCCTAATGACAAACCGAAGAACTGACTGTACCACAAGGCACCAGCCAGGGCACAATACAGGATGTTGTTGCCCCAAACCTCCTCGTTCTTATAGTCGCTCCAAGTATGATTCTTGGTGTTCTGATAGAAACAGTAGATGGCATTGGTAATGAAACCACCCACGGTAACGAGGAAGGTAGCAGGCAGGGTCTTGAACATATCAGGGGTGAAGGTGCCGAAGTGGATATCATCGCCGAAGGCGAGACCCACATTGAAGCATCCGCTCATGAAACCAGCCAGCAGGGCGATGGCAAGACCCTTAGGGAAGTTGAAATCCTTTACCGCAGCCTTCTTCTCCTCTTCAGAGAGCGATGCCGCCTTCATGCTGCCAGCCACACCGATGATGGCGATACCGAGCAGGGTGACTACCACACCGAGGATGACGCTGAAGGTGAGCGATGAGAGGGCATCCAGTTCCGGAAAGAAGATGTTGAGCAGCACCGGACCCATGATGGTTCCGAGACCTGCGCAGGTTCCCAGGGCGATGCTCTGACCCAATGCCACACCCAGGTAGCGCATGGAGAGACCGAAGGTCAGTCCGCCTACGCCCCAGAGTACACCGAAGAGCATGCTCATAGCCACATTGAAGCCGAATCCGTCGAATAATTCAAAGAAGGAATGTCCGCTAGGTACAGCAAGCATGGCGCCGAAAAAAGGCAAAATAAGCCATGCGAACACACCCTGAACTATCCAGTATGATTCCCAACTCCAATCTTTGATCTTGTTGATAGGAACATAACAGCTGGACTGGCAGAATGCACCGATGGCTATGATGAAAAGTCCTATTAATATTTCCATAATTGTTAATTGCTTGGTTTTTAGGTATAAACAGACCGAAAAGCTCCTAGGCTGCTATGAGCCTAGGAGTTTTTGCTTATATATTAGTTTCTCTTTGCGAGAACTTCTGCCTCGTACTTCTCAATGTCAGCGATGTACTCCTCGCCAACAGGGATGTTGTTCTTCAGGTTGAAGTAATCATATACAGCACCGAATGGCAATGTCTTCTCTTCCTCGAGGAGAGCTAGACGCTGGAAGAGCTTGCCCTCGTCCTCGTACTTGCGGAGGGTATCCAGTGGCTCAAGGAATGCCTGCAACAATGACTTCTGGGCTGCACGTACACCGATGATGTAAGCACCGATGCGGTTGATAGAACCGTCGAAGTAGTCGAGACCGATATGAGCACGGTCGAGTGCGTTGGCACGAACCAACTCTGAGAAGAGGTTGCGGGTATTGTCGTCGAAGAGGGTTACGTGGTCTGAATCCCAGTGCATAGGGCGAGATACGTGGAGCATCAACTCTGGAACGAAGAGCAGGAGTGCTGAAACGGCATCCGATACGTTCTCTGTTGGCTCATAGTGACCTGTATCCAGGGTATACATCACGTTGTTCTTAGCGCAGTAGCCAGCGTAGAAGTCGTGAGAACCTACGGTGTAAGCCTCCAGGCCGATACCGAAGAGCTTAGCCTCCAGGCAAGACTTCATGTTTGGCAACTCCTCTGCCAGGATCTCATCGAGAGAGTTCTTCAGGATTTCGCGATAGCGACCCTTCTCTACGGTGATATCCTTGGAACCGTCGTGTACCCAGATGTTCATGATACATGGGTCGTTCTGGAACTTACCCATAGCGTCTGCGATACGGCGGCAACGCTTGGTGTGCTCAATCCAGAACTCGCGGATAGCTGGGTCAGGATTTGACAATGTGAGATTTCCGCTCAATGGGTGAGAGAAAGAAGTAGAGTTGAAGTCGAGCTTCATGTTCTGCTCCTTAGCCCACTGCATCCAACCTGTAAACTGATCTACGGTTACCTCGTTGCGGTCGATCTGCTTGCCACCGAACTCACCGTAAATTTCGTGGAGGTTGAGGCGGAAAGTACCAGCCAGGAGAGAGTTCACCTTCTCGATATCCTGACGGAGTTCATCGATGTTGCGAGCCTTGCCAGGGTAGTTACCTGTACTCTGGATACCGCCAGAAGCAGCCTCGCCACGCTCGAAGCCAACCACATCGTCAGCCTGCCAGCAGTGCAGAGAGATAGGAGTCTTCTCCAAAGTCTCAATAGCCTTGTCTGTATCTACACCCAGAGCAGCATAGCGCTCCTTAGCAATCTCATAATTCTTTAAAATCAAATCTGCTTTCATTGTTTTTGTGTATTTTATTGTTTATTTTTTTTATGCTTTTATTTTTTTACCCTTTTACCTTTAAAAACTTTTCGTATGCCTCATCCCAAGCCTCCTTGTTCTTTGGCTCGAATTTCTTGAGCTCCAGCGAGTTGGCGATGATCTGACGCATTTCCCAGATGTCCTTGACCAAGCCTGATGCCTTTGCCTGAAGCATGATGTTGCCGATGGCTGTACCTTCCTGAGGACCAGCCAGAACGGTGACACCGCAGCTGTCGGCTGTAAACTGGTTGAGATATTGATTGAGCGAACCACCACCGATGATGTGGAGCACGTTGAGGTCGAAGTCGGCAAAATCCTTCAGCCAGGTGAAAATCTGACGATAACGGAGTGCGAGACTCTCGAAGATGCAACGGCAGAATTCGCCATAGTTCTGAGGAACGTGCTGGCCTGTCTTTTCGCAATACTGCTTGATAGCTTCTACCATGCTCGATGGGTTGGCAAAGCATGCATCGTCCGGGTTGATGATGCTCTGGAAGGCAGGCTGCTTCATGGCTTCTGCAATCAGCTCAGTATGGCCCAGACTCTTCATGTCCTTCTGGTTGGCAGCAGCTTCGTCCTTCCATTCCTTGCGGCAGCGCTCGTAAATCCACATGCCGCATATGTTCTTCAGGAATCGGGTAGTGCCCTCAATGCCGCCCTCGTTGGTGAAGTTGAGTTCATAACTCTTCTCGTTGATTATGGCGTTCTTGGTCTCGATACCCATCAGACTCCAGGTACCAGAGCTCAGGTAGGCAAACTCCTCGTTCTTGGCTGGTACGGCTGCTACGGCGCTGGCTGTATCGTGACCCGCTACGGCGATGACTGGAACGGCATTCAAGCCCGTCATCTTCTGCACCTCTTCGGTGAGTGTGCCGATGATGGAAGCAGGGTTGGTCATCTTGCCAAACTGCTCTCTCTTCAGTCCGAGACTCTCTACGAGTTCGTTGTCGAGATCGCCTGTCATTGGGTTGAGAATCTGGGAAGTTGAAGCCACGGTATATTCGCAGATGGCGTTACCGGTAAGCATATAGCTCAGGGCATCAGGGATAAAGAGAATCTTGTAGGCATTCTCCAAAGCCACGTTTCCAGCCTTTCTCATGGCGTATATCTGGAAGAGCGAGTTGAAGTTCATGAATTGGATTCCGGTCTTCTCGTATACCTTTTCCTTGCTGATTTGCTCGTCGAAATATTTCTCCATCATGCCGAAGGTATGAGGGTCGCGGTAGGCGAGAGGATTGCGGAGAATGTCCCCGTTTTTATCTACATATACGAAGTCGCATCCCCAGGTATCGATACCGATGCTTTCGATGTGGATACCGCGCTGCGCCACGAGTTTCAGTCCGGCGATAATTTCATAGAAGAGGGCGAAGATGTCCCAATAGAAGTGATTGCCGGTTTCGATGAGTCGGTTGTCGAAACGGGTGAGTTCTTCCAGTTCGAACTTGCCGTCAGCCAGGCTTCCCAGAATGGTTCTGCCACTGGTAGCGCCCAGATCTACGGCAAAGAAGTATTTCTTCTGTTCCATTTTTTTAGAGTGTATTTTAAGTTATTGTTATTTGCTATTGTTATTTGTTTACGATTGCAAAGATAGGGGGAATGTGCAAGATGGAACAAGAGAAAATGATATTAAAGCCTAGTTTTTTGGCGGAGGGTCAAGAATCTCTATGAAATATCAAAAATTTAAGTTTTTGGGTGGAGCAGTTTTTGGCACGGATTACACGGATTCTTTATGCGATTATAATCGCTTTGCCCACATTAGCGCCGTGTAATCCGTGTAATCCGTGCCTTATCTATACCCTAGGCAAGAAGCTTATGACACACCCTCATCTGTTTGTGGAATTTTTTTATCGGGTGGTGTTTCTGAAATCAGACGGTTTCATGCCAGTCTGGCTCTTGAATTTAGCTGAGAAATAATCTGGTGATTCGAAATTCAGGCGATAGGCAATCTCCTTGATGCTCTCATCGGTGGTAGAAAGCAGCTCCTTGGCTCTCTGCAGTTTCAGTGTCTGCTGGTAGAGTGCTGGAGCGAAGCCGGTATGCTCCTTGAAGAGCTTGCGGAACGAAGAGTAGCTGATACCTAGTTCCTGGGCTATCTCCTGGATGGTGAGTGTATCCTCCAGAGATTCACGGATGCGCAGGCGCGCCCTGTTGATGATGTCCACATGCTTGGAGTCCTTGCTCAGGATGATGTTTCTCTCCAGGGAATACATCTTTCCGATGAGATGGTTTACGATACCCGCCATTGTCTGCTGAGCGTATGCAGCCTCCTCCTGTGCCGTCTTGTAAGCCTCTTCATACAGGCTGATGATCTCGTTGCTGTAGCCCACGTGATAGATCGGCTTTTCAGGGGACAGGAATCCCGCCTTCACACGGTCGTCGATATTCTTTCCCTTGAATCCGATCCAATAGCTTTTCCATCCCTTGGTGCCTGATGGATGGTAGGTATGCCATTCACCGGGAAAGAGCAGGAAGATGTCTCCAGCCTTGATCTTTGTTTCCGGAAGATGGGCAGAGTGGAACACACCTTCTCCTTCCGGCTGGTAGAGAAGCTGGTATTCATCAAGGGTTCTTCCCTTCTGAATATCGAAGTAATATCCATCGGCATGTCCCTTGGTAGGATATTCTTCTCCCGGGGCGATTTCTTCCCGTCCCACGGTGCTGATGGTGAGACCCCATTCGGCGTCTCTTTCTGTTGCTAATAGGTATTTGCTGGTCTGCATAATGCTTTGTTTTGTTTCTGGGTTTTGCCTCCTGGCTCATCTTCTGGTGCTATTGCTTCCAGAGCCATTTAGCTTATTCATCGGCAAAATTACGCAAAAAAATCCACTATACCTTATTATATATGCAAAAAAGTATGTAACTTTGTGCTGAAATGTATAAAAAACAAAGATTTGGATAATAATAATGATACTTGAACGATTTTATTCTATGAAAAACAAGTCTGTTATCATCGAGGGACAGAAAGTTACCCAGGGTACAGTTACAGACTTTGATGGTAACTTCTCTCTCAAAGTGAAGCCAGGTGCCAAGTAAAAAAAACTCGTTGGTATTTGCCAACGAGTTTTTTTATTCTTACTTCTTTTTCTGCATCATCAGGCGTGATTTTTCCTTAGCCAAGGCTTGCATATCCACGGCAACATCGTCTTCATCTACGATTTCCACGCCCGTCATCGTTTCTATCACATCCTCCATGGAAACTACGCCGCGAAGGCATCCGTATTCATCTACGATAATGGAGATGTGCTCTCGCTTTTCCAGCATCTTTTCCCAGATCTGATATAGCGATTCATCCTCGTTGAAGGAAAGAATCGGGCGCATCAGCTCGGATAATCGGGTTTGGAATTCATCGTCTGAAACCGATTTGAGAACCACATCCTTCAGAACGTAGCCCACGATGTAGTCCTTATTGTTATCATATACAGGAATGCGTGAGAAATTCCATTCCTTCTGTTCGTAAAACTCCTTGGTGGTTAGATGCATATTAGCTGATTCTACCACGATGGATGGTGTCATCACCTCTTTTGCCTTAACTCCTGCCAGACGGATGCAGCTCTTGATGATCTTGCTTTCCGATTCCCTGAAGATGCCTTCTGTGGTTCCTACATCTACCATGGCCGAAACCTCTTCGCGGCTCATGGAAGCCTGGTGACTCTTAGGCGTGAATACCTTTGTGATAAGTTCCGAGAGCAGTACCAGAGGGTAGGTGATGAAGATGAGTACCCGGATAATCTTGGTGGATGGCATTGCCAGCGAGCGCCAGTAAGAAGCACCGATGGTCTTCGGGATGATTTCTGAAAGCACCAGAATCAGCAAGGTGAGAATGGCGGAAATGATACCGAAGTATTCTTCGCCAAAGAGTTTGATAGACTCGGCACCCACGCCGGCAGAGCCGATGGTGTGGGCGATGGTGTTGAGCGAAAGAATGGCACCCACTGGGCGATCTACGTTGTTTTTATACTGTTTCATCAACGAGGCAGTCTTGTTGCCTTGATTCTCCTTCATCGAGATAAACGACATCGGAGTAGAAAGTAGCACCGCCTCCAGGACGGAGCATAAAAAGGATAGTGACAGAGCACCTAAAAAATATAATATGATTAAACCCATGTAATTTTTAATTCGTTAATAATATGTTATCTCAAGCAAGATAGGTATTATTTCCGAAGACTGCAGTTGAGGATGTAATGGGGTACATTACATCTGTTTTGATTCGATATGATCGTATTGGTAAATATCATCACAATTATGTTCTATTTTTCTGCAAAGATATGGATAAAACTATGAATCTGATGTTATTTTGTTGAATATTAGTGTGTTTTAATATGTTTTTAGTAAATATTTGTAAAGGATGTTATTAGCTAGCAACTGATTCAGGCTATTTTAGCCAAGAATCTCCCTATAGGTCAGCAGAGCTGTGCTTATAGGGAGATTCTATATGATGGTGAAATATCTATGATTTCAGCTTTCTGATTTCCTCCAGGCTTAATCCTGTTAATTTTAGAATGGTAGCTTCATCGATATTCATAGCCAGCATCTTTCTGGCAATCTCAAGGCTTCGTTGGGACATGCCTTCAGCTATTCCTTCTTCCTTACCTTCAGCTCTACCTTTTTCCATACCTTCAGCTATTCCTTCTTCCTTACCTTTTTGATATCTGTCATCCAGGAGGGTTCTTTCAACACTTACGGAATCCCAGAACTTGTCGTAGGCTCTGAGTTCGGCATCTGTAAAGCCGGAAATTTCCAGCTCTTCTACGGCTTTTCCAATCTCCGGGTCATTGAGCAGGTCTGCAGGAATCTTCTGCGTATTGGAATTGATTTCCGTGAGGAAACGGAGCCACAATACCATCATGCGCTTGTCGGTGATGGAATGTGGAGTGAACTTCGGAAGTTCTATGAAGGTGAAATGCAAGCCTTCGATGACCTTATTGCTGTCCTTGTCATGCACGATTCGGTAGTTGTGGATGAAATCTGGAGTATCATGCGCAAAGATATCGTTCACAAGATTCAGGGAATATACGGGTTGCAGTTCACTGTATTTTCCTCCCTTTTTAGCCTGACTCACATAGAGCTTGGATGCATTGAACAGTACTCGCTGCTGGAAAGCGTCAGACCATTCCATCTGCATTTCCACGCAGAACTTCCTGCCTCTGGCATCGGTGCAGAGTACATCCACTATGGTATTCTTGCCCCCTTCGAGCTGGGGTACAAGTTCTGTAGGCAGATACTTGATTTCGTGTATCTGCTCTTCTTCGCTGAGTGGCAGGAGTGCGTTCAGAAGGCTGATCAGTCTTTTAGGATGATTGCCGAATATCTTCTTGAACGTGAGGTCTGCCTTAGGATCTAAGTACTTCATAACCATCTGTTTTAAAATTCTCTAGCGCAAAGTTACGACTTTATTTTCAAACCTGCAAGAGATTTCTGTGAAAAGTTTCAGAAAAAGTTAGGATCCCATATTTTTAAGGTAAAGATCTGTGTAAATCTGATATGCCCGTCCTCCGTTAGGCGTCCCCGCAGATATGTTATCTTATACTATCTCGGAGAGCCGGATGGAGTGGGGCTATAGTATTGGTAGTGGTAAATAACTTTACAAGTTAAACGAGGTGGAAAAATCTCTTAAAGGAAGCTGTCGTTTTCCTTAAGGAAAAATATATTTTCCCTTAAGGAAAAAAATAAAAATCCTTAAGGGAAAATTCTCCATCTCTTTTTCCCCCATTTTCCGGGCGTTTCTTCCTGATTCTCTCTTTTGGGAATTTTATTTACATAGGTCAATTTCCTCACTTGCGAAACTATCGGCAGACCATCTGGTTCACTGAAGAATACAAATTACTTGCCGGTAGGCTTTACTTGCCATACTTGCTTGGTGCGATTCCAAACTTGTTTTTGAAGCACTTATAAAAATAGGTGGAATCGGAGAAACCGACCTTTTCGCTGATCTCGCTTACGGTGTATTCGCCTTCCAGCAGGAGCTTGGCGGCAATGCGCAGGCGCTCGTTCTGAATATAGATGTTTGGCGAAACACCCATGATGCTCTTGGTGCGGTTATATACCGTGGTACGGCCCAGGCAGAGCAGCTCGGCAAGGCGATCTACATTGAAGTTGTTGTCGCCGATATGCTGTGCCACGATAGCCTCCAGCTTATCCTTGAACTTCTTGTCGAGGGTGGACATCAGGAGGGTAGGCTCATTCTTCTTGAGCTCCTTCACTGGCTTGACCAGGATTACTTCTCCGCAGGAAGACTGCTCTGCTTTCTCTAGTGGAGCATTTTCCATAAGAGTCGTTTCCTGACCAAGTGCTTTCTCCTGCTGCGCCTTCTCTTCAGCCTTCTGCTTCGCTTTCAGTTCCATAGCCACAAATTGTAGGGCTCGGGCGATCATCTCCGGCAACTGGATGTCGCTGATGAGCAGGGCTGGCTTAATTTTCCGGATGTTCTCGTACCCCGTCTTGCCATTCATGAATGTTTCTACATGGAAATAGACAGACAGCTCCGACTTGATCTGCTCCAGCATGTCCGGATCATCTTCTATTACCATCACGGTAACGTTGTTGATGGCTTTCGGAGTCATCTCCTTTACAATCATCTCTATCTCGTCCTTGTCGATGCTGTGGTCATCCAGCGCCTTCTTTTCGATGATATCCTCCGGCTGATACTTGCCGGCATCATTTGGCAGGGCAAGGCAGAAACGGCTGCCTCCGAGATCCAGGGAACGCTCATAGGTGAGCGAACCCTTGTGGATTTCCGCCATCTGATGCGCCGTATAGAGACCGATACCCATACCGCCCTTGGAAGCATAGCCGTGCATGAATGGCTTGAAGAGATCAGCCTTTCTTTCCGGCTTGATACCCGGACCATTGTCTTCTACCGAGAAGAACACGATGTTGTTCTCCAGATAGAGTTTCACGCTGATAATACCCTTGTCTGGGGTATATTTCACGGCATTGCTCAGCAGGTTATACACGATGGTTTCCACCTTTTCCTGGTCGAAGAGCATCTCGTGGTTGCTGGTCCAAGGAGTGAAATTCATGGTGACGTCCTTCTGCTTGGCCACGGTATAGAGATCATTGTAGATGGCGCGCACGAAACCGATGATTTCGCCCTTTTCTATATTCAGCTTCATATTGCCCGTATTGATTTTGCGGAACTCCATCAGCTGGTTGATGAGTCGCTGCAGTCGCTTGGTTCCTCTGGAGAGGGTATTGATGTTGTTCTTGGAAGCATAGCCTTCTCCCTTGGTCATCATCTTTTCCACGGCACTCTGGATGATGGCGAGCGGGGTGCGGAACTCATGAGAGATATGGGTGAAGAAGTTGATTCGGAAATCAGACATCTGGTTCTCCAAAGCAATCTGCTGGTTCAGTTCGAAGTTTCTCAGCCATGAACGGTAGTAGAGTACTCCTACTCCGCAGATGATGAGCAGATAGATGCACCATGCCCATACCGTATTGTACCAAGGCTGACAGATGGTGATGTGCAGCAAGGTTTCCTCGCTCCACTGGTTGCTGCCTATACGGGTACGGATATGTAGGGTGTAGCTGCCTGGGTTCAGGTCGCTGAACTCGGCATGGTTGATGCTGGTCATCGGGCGCCAGGTATTGTCTATTCCCTCCAAATAGTACTGGTACATCGCATTCTGGATGTGCGGATAATCGAAGTTGGAGAAGTGGATGTTGAGCGAATTCTTGTCGTGTGGCAGGCTGATTTCCCGTGTATAGTTCAGCGCCTTGGTCAGGAATTGCTCATTTTCAGCTTCGTATATCGAGATTCCATTGATGGCGAGGTCGGTGATGACTGCTCTCATGTGGGCTGGTGGCATGCCCGGACGAGTTTGCCCGAGTTGTCATAAAGGAAGGCATCGCCCTTGTCGGTCAGTACGGCGATATGATTGCCGTCAGTAGTCAGGGTGATGATATGCTGGTTCTTGAGCATAAGATGGCTCTTGCCATCAGGGGTGATGCGGTTAAGACCTTTATCGGATGCGATCCATACATTCAGTTTGGCATCTTCTGTCATCTGTAGCTGATGATCGCCTATCAGTTTGCCGTTCTTTGTAGTATAATCTGTGGCTTGAAATTTTCCGTTGCTATAAGTCAGGTATCTTACTCCGAAGTCTCCAGAAAAGAGCCACATGCCATTCTGGCTCTTGAATCGGTTTTTCAAGAGCGTAGCATTCTCTTTATCGAAATAATTGGAGAAATGAGCTGTTTCCAGGTCGAAGCAGCAGAGGATGTTGGATGGATTGTAGCCCCAGATGAGTCCGTGTTTCTCGTCGTTGATGAGCTGTGAGATGGAGTGGTGGGTCTTTTGTCCGGAGTTCTTGCTGAGATTGGTGAAGTTGATAAATTGATAGCCGTCATATCTGCTCACTCCGTTCGGCGTTCCGAGCCAGATGAATCCGTCTCTGTCCTGGATGATGTCGTTCACCGTATTGCACGACAGACCGTCCTTAGCCGAGAGTCGTTTCCCGTCCAGTTTGATGCTGCCGGATGCCTGTAGAGGCATCAGCCAAAAACAGATGAATCCTACTATATATAATAAGGTGTAGAATGTCTTTATGTTTCTTTTCATTGATAGGTCTTTTATTTTTCTGCAAAAATACGATAAAATCCTTAGAATACAAAACAAAAAGAAAGAGAAAATGTAATGTGAAAAACAAAAAATGGGCAAAAGTCAAAAAATAAAGGTGAATGGTCAAAATATAAAGTATAGTCGGCAAGAATAAGTGTATTTTTGCACCCGAAACAATAAACATATAAACCAAAACGTAATAATTTATGGACAGCAAACTATTTTTAAAGGAATCTGTTTTGCCTGTTACTCTTTTCTGCTCAGCATTGATGTTTTCTCCTGTCGGAATAGCTCAGGTGAATGCAGCAACGAATGTAGTACAGCAAGCTAAAACAGTAAAAGGTACAGTTGTAGATAACATGGGCGAGCCTGTCATTGGCGCCAGTGTTAAAGTAGTAGGCACAACCAATGGTGCCGTAACTGATCTTGACGGAAACTTTGTTTTGACCAACGTGCCAAAGAATGCTACCGTGGAAATCTCATATATCGGTTATACAACCCAGAAAGTGAGTGTAGCCGGAAAGAGCGATCTGAAGGTAACATTGCAGGAAGATAACAAGGCTTTGGATGAAGTCGTGGTAGTAGGTTATGGTGTACAGCGCAAGAGCGATGTGACCGGTGCCTTGGCTCATCTGGATTCAAAGGACCTGACTGCGATGCCTGTAAAGGATGCCCTGGAGGGTATGCAGGGTAAGACTGCCGGTGTGGATATCACCAACTCACAGCGCCCTGGAACTGTAGGTAGCATCACCATCCGTGGTCAGCGTTCCATCGGTGCCAGCAGCTCACCTCTTTATGTAGTGGATGGTATGATTATCCAGAATGGTGGTATCGAGAATATCAACCCTCAGGATATCGAGAGCATCGAGGTGTTGAAGGATGCTTCTGCTACAGCGATCTATGGTGCTCGTGGTGCCAATGGTGTAGTACTCGTAACAACCAAGAAGGGTAAGGAAGGCAAGGTTACCTTGAACTATGCAGGTACCGTTACTTTCTCTACACTCCACGATGTAACCAAAATGATGAACGCTACACAGTGGATAGACTATGCCCGACTGGCTGCATATAATCAGGGACTCTATGGTGATAAAAGCCAAGATTTTGCTCCTAATTATGAGGGTGACGTGAAGCTTTTCGGCGGTCAGGAAGACAGCTGGGCAAATATCAACCAGGCTTGGGTAGATGGTACTTATCATCCGGAATTGGTAGGTTCTTACGACTGGGCTTCTCATGGTAAGCAGACCGGTATCACCCATGAGCATACACTCAGTGCTTCTGGTGGTACAGATAAGTTCAAGGGTTATGGCTCATTTGGCTATTTGGACCAGAAGGGCGTACAGCCAGGTCAGAGCTATAAGCGCTTTACCCTGAACACATCTTTCGAGGCAAGACCTGTTGATCCATTGACATTGGGCTTCACCATGAATGCTTCATACGGAACCCAGGATTATGGTTATAACTTCTCTAAGTCTGTAACGGGACCTGGTGATTATTATAATGCATTGAACTCTATGATTCCATGGACAGTGCCTTACGATTCTGACGGTAACTATATCCGAAACCCTTGGGCTTACAACGTGAACGTCATCAACCCTATTGATGAGCTGAAATATAATACCAACAAGCGTACCAATTTCCGTATCAACGGCAGTGCCTACGCTCAGTTTGATTTCGGTAAGGTGTGGAAGCCATTGGAGGGCTTGCAGTATCGCATCCAGTTTGGTCCGGAACTCCAGTATTATCGCCTGGGTATTGCCAATGCAGCCGATGGTATCAATGGAGATGGCAGAAACATAGCTCAATACAATCCATCCAACAAGGTGTCATGGACACTCGATAACCTGGTTTACTACAATAAGACTATTGCAAAGAACCATCGTATCGGCGTGACCCTTTTGCAGAGTGCATCCAAATATCATTCAGAGAATGGTAATATCAAGGCTTATGTAGCAAGTGCAGAGGAACTTTGGTGGAACACAAGTTCATTGGGTAATCCGCAGGCTTATTCTACGGGGCTGACTGAAACTTCGCTTGCTTCCTACATGGCTCGTGTGAACTATACTTATGCAGACAAGTATATGTTGACAGCCAGTGTACGTGCCGATGGTGCTTCTCAGTTGTCTGATGGTCATAAGTGGGCATCTTTCCCATCTGTAGCGCTTGGTTGGCGTATTGATCAGGAGAAGTTCATGCAGAAGGCTGATTTCATCAGCAACCTGAAGCTTCGTCTGGGTTATGGTATTTCCGGTAACTATGCTGTATCTGCATACGCTACTCAGGGTGCTGTTCAGAGCAACTACTATGCATGGGGAAGCATGGATCCAACTGTGGGTTACTTGCCTTCTGATGCTTCTGCCAAGAATCCGAACAAGATGGCGAACCTCGACCTGGGTTGGGAGAAGACCAAGCAGTGGAACGTAGGTCTCGACTTCGGCTTCATCAACAACCGTATCAGCGGTAGTGTTGACTACTATCACAACAAGACTACCGATCTGATTCTGGCTACCACCATTCCATCTCTCACCGGTTATACCAGCACATACGCCAACGTAGGTGAGACTTCTGGTTGGGGTCTTGATGTACAGTTGAATGCCATCCCTGTGAAGACCAAGGATTTCGAATGGAATACCAGTCTTACCTGGACTATCGACCGCAACCGTGTGGATAAGTTGAACAATGGTGTAGAAAAGAATGTAAACGACCGTCTCTTCGTAGGTGAGGAAATCGGTGTTTACTACGACTATGTATATGATGGAATCTGGAAGACTTCTGAGGCTGATGAAGCTGCTAAGTTCGGTCGCAAGCCTGGTCAGATCAAGGTGAAGGATGTAAATCCTGATGGCAAGATTGATGCCAACGACCGTCAGATTGTTGGTAAGGTTCGTCCACGCTGGTCGGGCGGTTGGCACAATACCTTCAGCTACAAGAACTTCGAGTTGTCTTGCTTCATCTATGCCCGCTGGAAGTTTACTGTAGCCAAGGGTGCAGAAACTCTCGGTGGTATGTATGCTATGCGTGATGTGGATTATTGGATTAAGGATATCAATGAGGATGCCGAGTATTACTCTCCAGGTTCTCAGGGACAGAATGCCGATACTTATTCTAGCTCAATGAACTATCAGGACGGTTCGTACATCAAGATGCGTAACATTTCTCTGGGTTATACTTTCCCTAAGGATGTAACCAGCAAGTTGGGTATGAGCAACCTCAAGGTTTATGTTCAGGCAATGAACCCATTCACTATCTACAAGAAGTGCAAGTGGCTTGATACCGACCTCTTGAGTTATGATAACAACTCAACTTCTTATGGTTCAGGTACAACCATCAAGAGCTGGGTTATCGGATTAAACATTGGATTCTAAATACAGATACATCATGAAGACAAACAAAATATTATATGCAGCACTGATTGCAGGTGCAACTTTAGGAACTGTTACTTCTTGTAGTGATTCGTTCCTTGACGAGAAGCTGATTACTGAGAAAGGTACGGCTTTTTTCCAGACTAAGGAAGGTATTGACGACCTGGTTACGGGTGCTTACCAGAAATTGAAGTTTAAGTATAACTATATCTGGGGTATTTATCTCTATGGTATGGGTATCGATGAGTTTACCAGTGGTGCCAACAACATCACCTCTTATAATGCATACAGCACCGACCTGAACTCGGGTGAAACTGCTGCCAACCAGCCATTGTGGGACAATATGTATGGTCTCGTAGAACCAGCCAATCTTGTCATCCAGAATACTCCATTATATTATGGTGAGAAGGTGAGCACTTACAACAACCGTTTGGGTGAGGGGTACTTCCTCCGTGCTTTTGCTTATTTCGAGCTGGTAAAGCAGTATGGAGGTGTGCCTTTGAAGCTGGAGCCAAGCAATGGTAAGATTAATTATACTTATACTCGTAATAGCGAGGAAGAGTGTTTTGCCCAGATTATTTCTGATTTTCAGAAGGCATACGAATTGTTGCCTGAATCTCCTGAAGGAAAGCAGGTTGGTCGCCTTACTAAGTCGGCTGCTGCCCATTTCCTGGCAAAGGCTCATCTTTATCGTGCCTCTGAATTGCATGATGGCTGGAATGCTCAGTACAAGGATGCCGACCTGGAGGCTGTCATCAAGTATGGTAAGGAAGTAATTGCTGCCCACCCATTGTGCCAGAACTTCCAGGAACTGTGGGATTATACAGAGCCTAATGGTGCCAATGAGCAAGTTAGCGAGGTGGTTCTTGCTGCACAGTTCTCCAACGATGGTGCCAGCACACGAGGTCGCTTTGGCAACCAGTTCCACCTCTACTATCCATCCATTTATCAGAACATGGCTGGTTGTAAGCGTGACATTTCTGGAGGTCGTGAGTTCTCATACGTCAGTGCTACAGAATATTCTATGCAGGTATTTGACCGTGTGAATGATTCCCGTTTCTGGAAGTCATTCATCACCAAGTATGGTTCCAATTATACGGATGGTGCTCCTTACTGGATTACCACCAAGAAGAATAAGGAAACTGGTAAGTTGGAGATTACAGATGATATATACAAGGCACACCCTGAGTATTATCCTGACGATGTGAAGGTTCCTACTGAATCAGATCCTGGTGAGCATCGTTTCAAGGGAGGTGAGATTGGTATCAAGTATATCGTCAATAATCCTGGTGACACTCGTTTCACTCCTGCATTGAATGCTGATGGCACAGAGAATAAGTCTGAGGATTATGTATTGAAGAATGGCAAACTCACCCCACAGCATACCTTCGTACGTTATTATGCCGGTCAGCCTTTTAGCTTCAATACACAGAGCAATGCTGCCGAACGTTCAGGCAACTATTACATTTTGGGTAGTATTCATAACAGAAGTGTGGCTTTGAGCAAGTTCCGTGACGGTGCACGTGAATCTATTGCGTCACAGTTCGGAACCCGTGATGCCATCATTGCCCGTTCTGCCGACGATGTCCTGATGGTAGCTGAGGCTTATATCCGCAAGAAGGATTATGGAAATGCCATCACTTACCTGAATATGGTACGTGACCGTGCTGGTTACAAGGCTGGCGAGGACCGCTCTATCAGCCGTGATGGTGGACAGGCTTATAAGAAGAACTCTGCTTGTACAGGAAAGGGTGGTGGATTCTCTGCCGAGGGTTCTATCTATACAGAGGAAAATACTTATTATGAGTCAAACAACATTGCCGAGACTACAGCTTCTACTGAGAGTAATATGCATCTGAATGGTATTGAGGATGTGCTCAACTCTAAGGTTGAACAGCCAATCTACGAAGCTTTGAAATTGACATCCGACTATGATAAGTTCATGTGTTTCCTCTTGGATGAGCGTACACGAGAGTTGATAGGGGAAGGTCAGCGTTGGGAAGATTTGGCTCGTACCAAGACTTTGGAGGCTCGTTGGAATGCGTTTAGTGATGCTTCCACTGGCGGACAGGGCAAGTTTGATCCTGCCAAGCATTATTATCGTCCAATTCCTCAGTCATTCCTCGACGGTATCACCAATGCGAATGGTGCTTCCCTGAGCAATGAGGAGAAGGAGAAGATGCAGAATCCTGGTTACTAATCGAATATCTATAGGATAGGTTAATGATTATATGTTGAAGAGCGGTATCTTTCTCTCGGTAGAAGGTATCGCTCTTTTTTTAAACAACTATCATCATGCAAATCAAACAAATGTTATTTCCGATGATGAGTATGGTGCTGAGTATGGCTCCCTGCTCTCATCTCCATGCACAAGGACAGACTCCGGTATCGCAGATGGAGAAGCTGGATCGTGGCTTGGTGGCTTTGCCTGCCCAGCACCAGGGAATCTTCCTCAGTTGGCGATTGCTGGGTACGGATAGCAAACACGTATGCTTCGATGTGGAGAGGGATGGAAAGATTATCGCCCATCAGGTGAAGCTGACCAATTATACAGACCGGAAAGGTTCCTCTGCCAATACCTATCGGATCATCACTTATCAGAAAGAACCCAGGATGGATGCTCCGGCTGAAAGAGAAGTTTCGAAGGCGGTGAAGCCATGGAACGATCTCTATCGCTCCATGTCCATCAACCGTCCTGCCGGCGGTGTCACTCCCGATGGAAAATCCTACGAATATACCCCCAACGACTGTAGCGTGGGCGATGTGGATGGGGATGGAGAATATGAAATCATCCTGAAATGGGATCCAACCAATTCGCATGACAATTCGCATGACGGCTATACGGGAGAGGTCATCTTCGACTGCTATAAGCTGGATGGAACCCAACTCTGGCGCATCAATCTGGGTAAGAATATCCGTGCCGGTGCTCACTATACCCAGTTCCTGGTCTATGATTTCGATGGCGATGGCAAGGCGGAGATGATCTGCAAGACATCGACGGGTTCGGTAGATGCCAAGGGAAAGTTTGTGAGCGATGCGGCTACGGATGCCGGAATCCGAGAACTGGACAATGCTGCCGATTATCGCAATTCGAGAGGTCGCATTATGGCAGGTCCCGAACTACTTACAGTCTTTAATGGCGAAACTGGAAAGGCGATGCATACCATCTGGTATCAGCCCAACCGAGCCTTCGGTACAGGCCGGCAGGTGGAAGAGGGAGAGCATCTGGAGAACGGATTCCCTGCCTATTCTTCAGTCTGGGGCGATAAGAACAACTATGGCAACCGTGGCGAGCGATACCTTGCCGGTGTGGCTTTCCTGGAGGGTGCCGACAAGCTGCCAAGTGCCGTGATGTGCCGTGGCTATTATACCCGCTCTTATCTCTGGGCGGTAGATTTCGACGGAAAGGAACTCAAGACCAAATGGCTCCATGCTTCGCTGACTCCCAACGACTGGAAGGTAACCGATGCCAATGGAAAGGTACTGAAGGAGGCTCATGGATGTAAGAATACGGCTTATGCCCAGGGTGCTCACAGTCTGGCTGTGGGCGATGTGGATGGGGATGGATGTGACGAGATTACCTACGGATCTGCAGCCATCAACCATGATGGAACCTTGTTGTATTCTACCGGATTGGGACATGGCGATGCGCAGCATCTTGCTGATCTGGATCCCGACCGACCGGGATTGGAATATTATATGGTACACGAAGAATATCCCTACGGTTCTGATCTGCGGGATGCACGAACAGGCGAAATCCTGTTCCGTACACTCGATAAGGATGATACCGGAAGAGGATTGGCTGCTGATATCGATGCCCAGCATCGGGGATATGAACTTTGGTGTTCGGATGCTCCTGTTGTAAGAGACATCAAGGGTAAGACTGTTTCGGCAGAAACATCTTTATCCTATAAGAAGAATCATGAAGCTGATCATTTCGGAAGTAATGAGAAAACGAGTTTCAGAGCTGTTTCCAGAATGCCGGCAATGAACTTCCGGATCTATTGGGATGGCGACTTGCAGGATGAACTTCTGGCAAACGGCCGTCCTCCTCATTTCCCTCCTTATCTCCAGAAATGGAACGGAAAGGAAGCGGTGGCGTTGCCTTTGAGCAATGGCAAGCAACTGTATGAGATGGGCAACTCGGTGAGTTGCAACTGGTCGAAGGCGACTCCTAATCTACAGGCTGATCTCTTCGGCGACTGGCGAGAGGAAGTCATCTATTGGGATAAGAGCGATGCCTCGCATCTCAATATCTTCACCACCAATATCCCTACGGACTATCGGGTTCCAACCCTGATGCACGACCATATCTATCGGATGGGAGTGGCCTGGCAGAATGTAGGCTATAACCAGCCTCCGCATCTGGGGTATTATCTGCCCGATCATGCAGAAAAGATTCAGAAATAAGAATTTGAAATAAAAAAAAGAGATTCTGACAAAATAGAGATGTATTTGATACGTTTATTAAAATATAAGGAAATACAGAGAATATAAGATATAAAGCGATAAAGGATATGAAAAGAATATTATTCGCCTTCTCATTGATGGCGGCAACTACAGCTTCCTTTGCCCAGGTGGCAAAGCCGATGGAAGATGTCAATAAGGTTATCGACAATACCGTGGATAGCCTGAACAAGGCGATGACCGCCCGAATCCAACCGGGAACCAGTCGCAAGGGCAATAATCCGGTACTCTTCCTGATAGGTAACTCTACGATGCGCAATGGCACGCTGGGTAATGGTAACAACGGCCAGTGGGGCTGGGGATACTACGAGCACGAGTTCTTCGATGCCAACAAGATTACGGTAGAAAACCAGGCGCTCGGAGGTATGAGCAGCCGTACCTTCTACAACCGTCTTTGGCCGGATGTGCGAAAGGGCATTAAGGCTGGCGACTGGGTGATCATCTCCATCGGCCATAACGACAATGGACCATACGATAGCGGCAGGGCACGTGCCAGCATCCCTGGCATCGGCAAGGATTCGCTCAATGTCACCATCAAGGAGACAGGTGTGAAGGAAACCGTTTATACCTACGGCGAATACATGCGCAAATACATCAACGACTGCAGGGCACTGGGTGCTCATCCTATCCTGATGTCATTGACTCCACGTGATGCCTACGATGAGAATGATAAGATAGTCCGTGTGAACAAGACTTTCGGCTTGTGGGCAAAGCAGGTGGCTGAGCAGGAAGGAGTTCCTTTCGTAGATCTGAATGAGATTTCTGCAGCCAAGCTCGATAGCTATGGTCATTGGAAGGAGAAGTATCATTTCTTCACCGACCATATCCATACCTCCCGCTTCGGTGCGATGATGAATGCCCGTTCGGCTGCTGAGGGATTGGCTGAGAGCAAGGACCCAAGTCTGGCTCCTTTGCAGGCGATGATGATCAATGTGGCTTTGCCGGTAGAGAATTTCAAGCGCGAACCAGGCAAACCGGTTGTCTTCTTCACCGGTGACAGTACTGTGAAGAATGCCGATAAGGAAGAAGACGGCATGTGGGGATGGGGCTCTCAGGCTTATACCATCTTCAATCCTAAGAAGATTACCTGCGTGAATGCAGCCAAGGCGGGTCGCAGTTCCCGTTCTTATCTCAATGAGGGAAGATGGGATAAGGTATATAACAGTCTTCAGCCGGGCGACTACGTGCTCATCGAGTTCGGTCACAACGACATCTGTTCCTTGACCGATAAGAAGATGCGTGGTTCCATTCCTTGTGCCAAGGATACCTGTCATGTTTATCAGATGGAAGAAAGCAAGCAGTATGAGGTGGTTTATTCTTTCGGCTGGTACCTGAAGAAGTTTATCCAGGATGTGCGAGAGAAGGGAGCTACCCCAATCCTCGTTTCCCTGACTCCTCGCAACGAGTGGCCTAACGGAAAGATGGAGCGCCGCAACGATAGCTACGGAAAATGGTATCGTGAGGTGGTAGCTGAGACAGGCGTTGCCTTCCTCGACCTCCACAACATCGCTGCCGATTCATACGATAAGATAGGCAAGGAAAAGGTGAAGGCATATTACAAGAAGGATCATACCCACACCAGTCTGAAGGGTGCCCAGCACAATGCCAAGTGTGTGGCTAAGGGCTTGAAGAAGATGAAGAGCCCATTGGCTAAGTATCTGAAGTAAAATGATAATTTACAATCAATAAAGATATCATCAGATGAAGACAAAATATATTTTAGTAGCAGGACTTTTGGCGTTGGCTTCTTCTGTAGGAGTCAATGCCCAGGGTTTTGATATTGATATGACCAAGGCGCAGCCTGTCTATTCTGCTGAGAATGGACAGGGATATGATATCGTGGCTGCACCAAAAGCTAAGAGTAATGCCCCTTTCTTCTATTCTGTGAAGGTGGCAGATGGCAACTATAAGGTCACCGTGGTGCTCGGTTCTAAGAAGAAAGCAGGCAAGACTGTGGTTCGTGCCGAGAACCGAAGACTGATGCTCGATGAGGTGAGCACCAGGAAGGGTGAGTTCAAGACTTACTCCTTCATCGTGAACAAGCGTTCTCCTTATATTACCGATAAAATGAACGTAAAAATCAAACCTCGCGAGAAGGAGACGTTTACCTGGGATGAGAAGCTGACCCTGGAGTTTACAGGGGCAGCTCCAGCAGTAAAGAGCATCAAGGTAGAACCGGCTCCTGCCGAAACCACCACCTTGTTTCTTTGTGGCAACTCTACGGTAGTTGATCAGTTTACAGAGCCATACGCTTCCTGGGGACAGATGGTGACTCGCTGGTTTGGTCCTGAGGTGGCTATCTCAAACCATGCCGAAAGCGGATTGACTGCAGGTTCTTTCCTTGCTTCCAACCGTCTGGACAAGGTGCTGGCGATGATGAAGAAGGGCGACTACGTGATTTGTGAGTTCGGACATAACGACCAGAAGGAGAAGTCTGCAGGCAGTGGTGCCTGGTATAACTTCTCTTATAATCTGAAGAAGTTCATCGATGAGGTCCGCAAGAAGGGAGGCAACATCATCTTCGTAACTCCTACTCAGCGTCGCTTCTTCGATGAGGCTACCCATAGCAAGATTCAGGAGACTCATCAGGATTATCCTGATGCCATGAGAGCTGTGGCTAAGAGAGAGGATGTTCCTGTCATTGAACTCCACGATATGACCCGTACCTTCTTCGAGACTTTGGGTTATGAGAACAGCAAGAAGTCGCTGGTTCACTATCCGGCAAATACTTATCCCAACCAGACTAAGGCTTTGGAGGATAACACCCACTTCAATCCATACGGTGCCTACGAGGTGGCTAAGATGGTGGTGATGGGTATGAAGCAGCTCAATCTGCCTATCGTGAAGTATCTCCGTGCAGATTGGAAGGACTTCAATCCTGCCCAGCCAGATGATTTCAATCAATTCGTATGGTATCCATCCGTGAATCAGGATGTAACCAAGCCAGACGGAAATTAATAAAATGAATTTGAAATGAATAAAAAGACAATACTTTTCGCCTCGTTGCTATTGGGCGGTTTGCCTTTGATGGGAACCCTTTCGGCTGATGCAGCGGTGCGCGATACAATCAGCATCAACCAGGGATGGCAGTTCCATCGCGGAGATGTGAAGAATATAGATGAGTTGAAAACAACTCAGGGGGATGATGACGTGGTGAATCTGCCTCATGATTTCCTGATCGGTCAGGACTGGGTGGCTCCTGATGCCAGCGAACGTCCTGACAATAGTGATGCCGGAAGCAATGTGCGCAGCCGATTGAGTCCGCGTGGCTTTAAGGAGATGGGCATCGGCTGGTATCGCTATCAGTTGACTCCGAAGGATGAATGGAAGGGAAAGCGCATCATGCTCGACTTCCAGGGCATCATGCTGGTAGGAGATGTTTATCTCAATGGTCAGCGTATCGGAGGTACCGATTATGGTTACCTTGGTTTTGATATCGACCTGAGCAAGCTCCTGAAATGGGGCGAGGCTAACGAGATAACCGTTAAGGCAGATACCCGCAATCCTAATAATTCCCGTTGGTTTACGGGTGCCGGTCTCTATCGTGATGTCAATCTCATCATCACCGACAAGGATCTGTACTTCCCTCGCCATCCTCTCTTTATCCGCACCCAGGATAACAAAGAGGTGAAAATCAAGGCAGAGATTATCAACCAGCAGAAGCTGGCAAAAGGACAGGGAAAGGCTGTTATTCCTGTAGAGGTTCGTATTCTCGATGCCGATGGCAAGGTGGTGGCTCAACAGAAGAATAACATCGACTTCAATGCCAAATGGCGTAATAGAGAATATGAGTTGCCTGCCATCTCTCTGGCGAATGCCCAACTGTGGTCGCCAGATACACCTTATTTATATACTGCCGAGGTGACACTCTATAATCAGGATGGAAAGGTGGCTGATCAGATTAAAGAACAGTTTGGCGTGCGCACCATCGAAATCGTTCCGCAGAAGGGCTTGCTGGTGAATGGCAAGAAGGTCTTGCTGAAGGGCTATGCCAACCATCATACCCTCGGAGCCCTGGGTGCAGCTGCCTATCCTCGTGCCATAGAGAAGCGACTCAAGCTGATCAAGGAGTTCGGCATGAACCATATCCGCTCTTCTCATAATCCATACAGCGAGGATTTCCTGAAACTCTGCGATAAGTATGGCATCCTGGTGGTGGATGAACTTTACGACAAATGGCTTACCCAGTATGCCGGCGGCAGAGCGGAGTGGGAGAGCCTTTGGCAGAAAGACATTCCGGAATGGGTAAAGCGAGATAGAAACCATCCTTCGGTTATCCTTTGGAGTCTGGGTAACGAGTTGCAGCAATACAGCAATCTGCCTTTCAATGATTGGGGCGTTACCGCCTATAAAATCCAGAAGGAGTTGCTGCACCGATATGATGATACTCGACTGACTACCGTGGCGATGCATCCCCGCTACCGCAACATCGAGACCGATTCCATTCCTGCCGATCTGGCGGTGGCAACCGAGGTAAACTCCTACAACTATCGCTATATGTACTTCCCAGGTGATATGAAGCGCTATCCTGAAAAGACCTTCTATCAGAGTGAGGCGAGTGTGGCTGCGATGGGACCAAACTTCTATGAGATGGACCGTGACAAGGTGTTGGGTCTGGCTTATTGGGGAGCCATCGATTACCTGGGCGAGAGTATGGGATGGCCTATCAAGGGTTGGAATCAGGGTGTGTTCGACCTTTCTCTTCAGCCAAAGCCAGATGCTTATTTCGTGAAGAGTATGTTTAAGGATGAGCCAACCGTTCACATCGGTGTTATCGAGAAGTCGGGTGGCAACATCCAGTGGAATGGCATCAATGTTTCTGCCGGAAAGCTCTCAGAAAACTGGAACCGTGAGGCAGGCGAGCAGGTTTCGCTCTATACTTACACCAATGGCGACGAGGTGGAACTCTTCCTCAATGGCAAGAGCTTGGGTGTGAAGAAGAACAGTAACGACCCTAAGCTCCGTGCCCGAATCAAGTGGGACAACATCGCCTATGCTCCAGGCACTCTGGTGGCTGTGGCTAAGAAAAACGGCAAGGTGGTGGCTCGCCATCAGATAGAGACTACGGGCGAGGCTGTTGCCTTGAAGTTGGTGCCTGATGCTGAAAACTGGCATGCTGACGGTAAGGATCTGATGCACGTTCGTGTCTATGCCGTGGACAAGAAAGGTAGAAGAGTGCTGAACGTGAAGGATGCCAAGGCTTTCGATAAGTTGACCTTCCAGGTGAAGGGCGATGCGAATATCGTGGCGGTGGATAATGGAAACATCGCATCTGATGAGCTTCATATCGGAAAGACCCAGTTGGAGAAGACCATTCAGCGCAATCTCTTCCAGGGTTCTGCCCTCGTGATATTGAGAGCAGGCGATAAGCCAGGAAAGATAGAGCTTTCGGTGGCTGGCGAAAAGATGAAAGCCAAGAAGCTGGTTTTGAATACGAAATAAATATTAAAAAAGGTCGCCAAAATACTGGCGACCTTTTTTTAGTATCCTTTGTTTTCTCTTTATTTTCTGAATTTCTTTTTGAACCATTGGTTGAATGCCACGTAGGCACTGATTTCCTCCTGATGCTGAGGCTCAGCAAAGGTGAGGACATTGCCTGATGAATCTCCGTGCTGGTCTGGGAAGATGATCATCAGGTTCGTGCCCGAGAAGAAGCGGGTGAGCTCTTCCGGCAATCGTTCCAATGCCGACTTGTGGGAAACGGTTCCCTTGCGGGCTGTCACCACCACAAAGAGATGGTTCTTGCTCATGTGGGAGGCAAGTTGCGGCATCTCGTTCCAATGCTGCATCAGGGTGTATTCGGCTCTTACTTCCTGATGTCGGTTGGTGATGTACTCATTGATGAGTGCCAGGGTCTCCTCCCTGCCGTGGAACTGGATGCGGCAATCCAGATTGCCTGACAGGCGCGCCAGTCGCTCTACCCAGCGGTAGAAACCCGGTTCAAACTCAGCCCTCGATGGTACTGCCACCTGTATTCGGCGAATGGTATTGAGCGGCTGCTTGATGCGTGCCATGATGATCTGACGGCTCAGACCATTGAAGAGACTCTGATGAAACTCTCCCCAGAACTTAGGTGAAACCTCCGGATGCATGTGCATACCGATGATGATTTCGGAACACTGGAACTCGTTGAAGGCATGCTTGATGCCGTTGGCGATGTTGGCAGCGATGCGAACCTGCGTCTGCGTCATCACATCCGTGGCTGCGGCAAGCTGACTGCAATGGTCCAGCAGCTGTCGGCCCTGTTCCTGCTTGTATCGCATATCCTTGTCGTCATACACCACGTTCAGGCAGACCAGTCCTCTGTTCAGTTTTTGGTTTCTCACCAGGAAGGCGAGACTCATCAGATTATCGGCATATTCCGGATACTTCACAGGTATGAGAATCTTCTCATCGCTAACCTTCTTGGTATCCTCGGCATCTGGAAGCTCCTTGTCTCGGAGGATAATCTTTCTGGAACTCCAGTCGGTGAGCATCGAAGAGATGACGCAGGTGCAGAGAATCATCATCACCACACCATTCAGCATGTCATCGTTCACCAGATAGGTGTTCGGACCCACCAGGATGTTCATACCCACCATCACCATGGCGATACTGCCGGCGGCATGGGCAGAAGTCAAACCGAACATCATGTGACCCGATGACAGCGGCAACCGGAATCCGAAGCAGGCGGCATAGGCTGCGATGGCTTTTCCCAAGGTTCCGAAGAACACGATGCAGAAGATGACCCAAAGGATATGACTGCCCTGGAAAAGCAGTCCCACGTTGATGAGCATGCCCACACCTATCAAAAAGTAAGGGATGAAGAGCGCATTGCCCGTAAACTCCAGTCGGTTCATCAGCGGAGACACGTGCGGGATATACCTATTTAAAATAAGACCCGCAAAGAAGGCACCGAACACGCCCTCGATGCCCACCATCTGCGAGAGAGCCGCACTCATGAAGAGCATCGCCATCACGAAGATAAACTGCATCACCGAATCGCTGTACCGGCGCAGAAACCATCTCGTGAGTCGCGGTATCAGGAATATCATCACTCCGCAGTATGCGGCAAACTTGGCGGTGAAGAGTACCCAGAACAGCAGACCATCATGACTGGAGAACGAGGCAACGAGACCTGCCAGCATGATGAGCGCTATCAGGAGCGAAAGCATGCTGGAACCCACGCTCAGCGTAACGCTCGGTTTCTGCTGCAGACCATATCTGGAAACGATAGGGTAGGCTATCAGGGTATTGGAAGCCATGATGCAGCTCAGCAGAAACGATGCCCTGATGGAATAGTGCAGCAACCAGATGCTCATGCCGAAGGTGAGGAAGAAGGGAATGAAGCAGGTGAGCAGACCATAGATGATGAGCCGCGATTTGTTTTTCTTCATACCCTCCATGTCCATCTCCAGGGCGGCGAGGAACATAATGTAGTAGAGTCCCACCTTGCCGAACAGCTCGAAAGATGCATCTCGTTCCAGGATGTTCAGTCCGTATTTACCCACGAGGATACCCGCCAGCACCATTCCGATGATATGAGGAATTCTGAGTTTACCCATGATGATAGGGGCAAAGAGGATGATGAGGAGCACTACGAAGAAGATCAGCGTAGGGTCGGTAATTGGAAAATATTCTGCAATATTCAGCATAGGCATTCTACTTATTGTTGATGATGAAAGAGGGATTCAGCATCCGCTTCATCCCTCTTCTTTTTATTTTTGAGTGCAAAATTACTAATAAATCTTGAAAGGGCAAAGTTTTTTGCCCCCTTATCATTTATATGTGTAGAGATTTTTGTAATTTTGCACCCTGAAAACAAACTTAGGATAAAAAGATAAGGATAATTAACGTATGAAAAAAGGATTGTTTGCACTCGCCTTGGGTACATTTACCCTGGGCATCGCAGAATTTATTATTGAGGGAATTCTCACCGATGTGGCGCACAACATGAATGTGTCCATCCCTCAGGCTGGTCATCTCATCTCTATCTATGCACTGGGTGTATGCGCCGGTGCTTTCTCGCTGATATTGATGCATAAGTATCGCCCCAAGAATATTCTCTTGTTTCTTACTTCGCTGGTGATTCTGGGAGCCATCATCGCTACGATAGCCCCTAGTTACGGGCTTCTGCTTTGTGCCCGCTTCATTCAGGGACTTCCTCATGGTGCCTATTTCGGTACGGCTACCATCGTGGCGGTGAAGATGGCAAAGGAGGGAAAGGGTACCAAGGCGGTGGCGATGATGTGTGCCGGTATGCCGTTTGCCAATCTGCTTGGTGTTCCGCTGGGCACCTTCCTAAGTCATACCATCTCCTGGCGAGTGCCTTTTCTCATATCGGTGGCGTTGGGCGTCATCACGCTCTATATGATTTACAAGTGGGTTCCTGATGTAGAGGCTCTGCCTAACAAGGGTATGAAGGCGCAGTTCCGTTTTATGCGCCATCTGGCTCCCTGGCTTATCATCGCTGCTACTTTCCTGGGCAACGGCGGTATTCTCTGCTGGTTCAGTTACATTTCTCCGCTTTTGCAGATGAACGGCGGTTTCCATGCGGCATCAATTTCGGTATTGATGATTCTTGCCGGTTTGGGAATGGTGGTAGGAAACCAGGTGAGTGCCTTGCTGGCAGACAGGTTCAAGCCGGGCCGCTTTACCTGCTATCTGCAGTTCCTGGCTGCCGCAGCCTTGCTGGCTACCTTCTTTCTGTCGCATATTGGTTGGGTATCGGCAGCGATGATGTTTATCAGTTGTGCCTGCCTTTTCGGTATAGGTTCGCCAGAGCAGTTTCTCATTGTGAAGCACAGCGAGGGTGGCGAGATGCTAGGCGGTTGCTGCATTCAGGCAGCCTTCAATCTGGGCAATGCCCTGGGTGCCTTCTTGGGCGGAATCCCCGTGGCGATGGGATTGGGATATAATTACCCTGCGCTTATCGGTGTACCGATGGCATTGGCTGGAGCCTTCTGTCTCCTGGTGTTTCATCGTAAATACGAGTGTTCTAAAGATTGAGAAAACCTGGATTGACATGTCATTTTGCCCTGTTTCCTATGACAGAATTTGATGAAAATCAAGAAAACGGCCTTTTTTTGAAGTTTTTTTCAAAAACATTGTGTGCGTACACAAAAAGGCATTACCTTTGCACTCGAAAAGATAGATAACGAATAATTAAAGTAAAGAAAGGATAACTATTATGATGGTATTAGTAATGACACTGGCAGTTGTAGCTGCCCTTTTTGCAGAGGTTGTAAATGTCAACAAGAAGATTAGCCTCGGCAAGTAATCAAACCTTGAGAGGCATCTCCGAATGCTTCCAGGAAGTTGATTCGAAATAAGGTAAAGATTAGGATAACAGATAAATATAGAGAAAGGATAAAAGTTATGATGGTATTAGGTATGATTTTGGCAATGATCGTTGCCGGATGCGCTGAGTATGGTGCAAGAACTAATATGAAGAAATTCGCTTAACAAGCGGTTCTTCTTTCAATTTGAGAGAATTTAAACAGTAGTTGCATAGATAAATAAAGGAAAGGCAGTTGTTGGCATTAGAAGGATGCCAGCAGCTGCCTTTTCGTTTTTTCTCAGCTGAACTTTTTCAGTCTCGCTATTTTTTTCGGGATATTCCTTTGCTTGTATCATTATTTTTTGTAACTTTGCCGAAAGAAATTAAAATGGTAGCAATATGAAATATCCTATCGGAATACAGAGTTTCGAACAAATCATAGAAGATGATTATGTTTATCTCGATAAGACGGCATTGGTCTATGACTTAGTGACTAATGGTAAAATATACTTTCTGAGTCGTCCGCGACGATTTGGAAAGTCATTGCTCGTATCTACCTTGAAATGCTATTTCGAGGGAAAGAAGGAACTTTTTAAAGGACTTGCCATCGACAAGTTGGAGAAGGAATGGAAGCAATATCCTGTGTTTCATCTCGATTTCAATGGTAATAATTTCACTAATCCTGGAGAACTTGAGGTCATATTAGAGAACTTTGTTGCATCGCAAGAGATGATATATGGTAAAAGTCCTTTCAGGGATTCCTTAGGAGGCCGTTTTGAATATGTATTGAAAGCTGCTCATGAGAGAACAGGACTTCGTGCCGTGGTTTTAATTGATGAGTATGATAAGCCAATATTGGATGTGCTTGATACACAAATCAAAACATCAATAAAGGGTGAAGAACGGTTGTTGGAAGATTGGAATCGTGAGGTCTTGAAAGGTTTCTATAGTGTCTTCAAGGCTGCCGATGCTAATCTACAATTTGTTTTGCTCACGGGTGTTACCAAGTTCTCGCAGGTAAGCGTGTTCAGTGGTTTCAATCAGCCTAACGACATCAGTATGGATGAGCATTACGAGGCACTTTGTGGCATTACGGAAGATGAATTGTATTCTACCTTTGATGAACAAATCAAGGCGATGGCCGTGAGATATAAAACCACAGAGGAAGGAATGAAATACAAACTGAAGAGGAAGTTTGACGGTTATCACTTCAGTCCTAATATGCTTGATATCTATAATCCTTTCAGTATTTTGAATGCGCTGAGCAAGAAGATTCTGGCGGATTATTGGTTCCGCACCGGTTCGCCAACCTATCTTGTTCGCTTGTTGTCTCATTTTGATGAGAACATCAATGAGATGGTGAACAGGTTTTATCCTACGAGTAGTTTCATCGATTACAAGGCGGATGTGGAAGCACCATTGCCTATGATTTATCAGAGTGGTTATCTTACCATCAAAGACTGGAATATGGATACCGATTCCTATCTCCTGGATTTCCCGAATGATGAAGTGCGGAGCGGTTTCCTAACGCTGGTAGCTTCCAGTTATCTGAAGCCATCGAAGTCAACGGATGCCTGGATTATTCAGGTAGTAGATGTGATGTCGAAGGGCGATTGCCATCAGTTGGAGAATCTGATGACTTCCTTCTTTGCCAGCATTCCTTATAACCAGCGTCGTAAGGACGATGAGCGCGAGAAGGAACGTTATTTTCAATACACCTTCTATCTCGTATTGCGAATGATCAGCTGTTTCACGGTCTTCATCGAAAAGCAGCAAAGCGAAGGTAGGGTAGATTGCGTGGTAGAGACTCCGAACTATATCTACATCTTCGAATTCAAGCGAGATGGTTCGGCTGAAGAAGCCCTGAAGCAGATAGAGGATATGGGCTATGCCAGGGAATATGCAGCAGATGGCAGAAAGATTTATCAGATAGGTTGCAACTTCTCGTCGAAGACGGGAACCATTGATGGGTGGAAGGTAAAGTAGATAATTTGCAAGAATTACCCGAAGATGTAGTGATATGGCGTTATTGAGAATGAATCTTCTTTACATTAGCTTGCCTGAGATTCTCGTATTTTTAGACGCTTATCATTTCTTTGAGAATATCGTAAATATGAAGAAAATAGGAAAGGTGTTGGTAATCAGACGCTTGTGGTTTTCTGACAAGATGGTGGCGTTGAGGAAAATCTATAGTTGTACGACTATAACCCCTATAGTTGTACAACCATAACTCTATAGTCGTACAACCATAGCATGTATAGTCGTACAACTGTAACTTTATAGTCGTACAACTATAGGGCTTGTTCTTAATATAGAGCAAAAAACAAGGATTCCAAGCCTCTCAATCCTCTTGTTTTTATCGCTAGATTCAAAACTTGTAGGTATATGAATTTTGGTTATAAATATTGACGGGAGGTATTTTTGCAATTTTAATTTGAACTAAAAAAGGAGGAATAAAGATATGAATACAACAAAGTTAACAAGAGAAGAAGCGTTGCGCCGTTGGAATGCTTCTAAGGAAACCAAGCGTAAGATGGTTGAAAAGCTAGAAACCTTGGTAAGAAATAGCTGTCTTGAACGGGGAGATTTGGAAAATCTAAAGTAGTACATAATGGAAAAGGTTATTGTTGACGTTGCGTGGTGCGACAGAAATTATGGCGGTTCGCTTGGTGGTAATGTACTAGGTGCGGTGGTTTTTACAGCGCCAAGCTTTGAAGCTTTGCAAAAGGAGGCAAAGGATAGTTTAGAGTTTCATGTTGAAGGT
>ERZ1026878.356-NODE-356-length-36440-cov-73.553030_pt1 | contig 36440 bp, 25 predicted proteins | sample MGYA00380169_ERZ1026878 | MGnify/ENA primary metagenome ERZ1026878 (study PRJEB33269, sample SAMEA4719805) | human gut metagenome | biome: human-associated habitat; feature: organic feature; material: feces | place: Cameroon | collected 2013-10 ...
AGTCGAACTCTACGGAAGAACCGATGCGGTAAGCACCAGAACCGAGTACGATGATAGAACGATGATCGTTCTCGAAGGTGATGTCGCTCTTTACACCTGCGTATGTAACATAGAGGTAGTTGGTCTGCGCAGGATACTCTGCAGCCAGGGTATCAATCTGCTTTACTACAAGAAGACATGTCGATTTTACTTATAAAATGGTATAAATCATCACCCAAAATTGTTCTTTGATATAAATGAGCCTTTCTAAACGTACTGCTAGATAGACATTCTTTGTATTTTTGCAAAAAAGCTTCAACTTCTTCTTGGTCTGACATCTCTATTAAACCAAGCGAAGTCAGATAGTAGAAGTGGTTCATAACCTCTTTCTTCGAAACATCGCTATTATATTCATCGTTGTACTTACTATAAATCCTTTCAATGGCATTTTTACCATCAAAAGTGTTTTTTAAAGACTTTAAAATATAGAAATCTAATCCGTCAATTTTTTCCATTAATTCTAAGAACATACGCTTGCATCTATTCTCAGCATTATCAATGTGGCAACATGCTGTTAAATATTTAGCATACATAATTCTTTTATTTTCATCGATTTCATCTTTTGAATAATCTACAGTTCGTAACAAGTCACAGATAAATTCTTGACTATTTATATATTCCATGTTGCGAACTCTATTATCAAGTTCATCTATCATTGCAAATGCTTTTTTTAGCACATCTTCTATCAATAGATTCTGCTTGTGATTTTGAAAATCAGATAACAGACTTACTATTGGGGCTGTAAATGGACAACAGCTGCCAATAGCCTTTAATATATTACAAACCTTGTCAGGCAGACTCATCTTGCCAATTTCATTTATTCTATTTTCTTCCATATTGAATTATAATTTTACAATAACTCTTGCTACTTCAACATTACAAATTAATCAATAACTGTCACCAAGTATAATAAACAACATAGAGACAGCCCAAGACAAGCATTGCTACAAGAGTTACACACCCACTTTTGGGCTTTTGGGGCTTCCCTTTGTCATCAAGATAGGTTGTAGCATCATCTCCAAAGGTATATCGGCGAGTATCAAATGACCAACTTAACATTACCTTAATATCACAAAGTTCTAACTCTTCTTTCTTTTCCACGAATTTCTTGTAATCAGAAATAGCATCTTGGGCAAGTCGAGTTCTAGTATCTTCAAATAATTTACGGGCATAGTCCTTTTCCCCTTCAAAGAACTTAATCAAAACAGCCTTCCCTTTAATATCAATACAAGAAGTCTTGCTGTCAATATGCGGAACAAGCAAAAATATACAATATACACGCTGTCCTTCTGCGAATTCCTTGATTTCATCATCAAAGTCAAAACTATTAGGACAACCAACAAGGGTATTGTCTTCTCGATAAATGCCATATTGATTAAGGCTTTCCAAATGCACTACATCCACATATCCACTGAAAACTCCTGCTTGCCACTTCTTTCTATCAAAGTACCAATCAGCATCCTCTATTCTTACAGTGAGTGTATCATAAGTTTTCTTTCCTGTTTTATCGCTTTGTGGAAATTTGTAAAATTCATCATATCTGAATATGACATTACTATCTTTATCTTCATTATTATAATCTTTATCATCAACTTTTGGCTGTGACACATTGAGTGTTGGCAACTCTTTTTCAAAATGAGTAATTTCAATAAAAGCGTCATTACTAACATCTTCAGTGATGCTATTAATCATTTCTGTTGCATATTCTACATCATCCTCAAAAAATTTAAGGATTGTTGCATAAGCCTGATTACGAACCTTACCATCCTTAGAAATGAATGGTGTAATTGCAATTACACAGTCCAACTCTTTTCCTTTGCTAAACTTATTAACGTAATCTTGCAACTCTTTTTGAACAAATCCCAAAAGTTGCCCATCAGTCTTATAGAAACCAATAGCATTAATATCATATGGATTGTTTGGTTCAGTTTTGATACATCCTGTAAAAACTCCCCAAAAGTTTGCTTCAGGTTTTGTGTGAAAATTTATGCCAGACACCTTTATTCTTAAGGTGTCTTTCTCTATACTTCCCTGTTTTTCACCAACAGGAAGCCAATGTTTTGTTATATCAAAATTTATATCATTCATATCTATCTTATTTTTTGTTCTTTATATTCAACCATATCATTTCTACCATCCAGCCATTTACGTTTGCCACTCGGTATGCAGATGGACATCCTTTTTTAAAGGCACCACGAGAGTCATATTTATGGGATTCTATGAATACATTCTCACGAGTCCACTTGAGGTTATAATTTTGCGGACGCTTCAGCCATTTCATTTCATCTATCCAGCCATTATCTATAGCTGACCTATAAGCACTCGGAGTACCCCATCTAAATTCACTTCGTGAAGAATATTTATGTGATTCAGCTATTACATTCTGCTTGTTTTGCCAAAATCCCTGTGGCTTGGCATCAGAAGCAGCCCACTCCATTTCGTTTATCCAATTGTTTTTTGTCGCTAAAGAATAAGCAGTTGGTGCACCTCTTTTAAACTCCATTTTGGTTGAGTATTTGCCACCTTCTTCGAATACACGTTCTTTTGTCCAATAACCATGTTCTTTCACCTTAGTTTTTATCCAAGGCATTTTCTCCCATAGATTATTTTTGGCTGCATAGTCATAAGCAGCATGGCAACCTTTGAAAAAGTCTGTTCTCGTTGAATACTTTTTAGACTCTTCTATTACATGTTCTTCATTTTGCCAATAACCTTGTGGAACTTGGTCACGGAGCAACCATGTCATTTCATCTTCCCATTTATGCTTTCTTGCAGAAAAATGAGCTGCTGGTGACTTCAAAAAGAATTCATTCCATGATTTATAGTTCTTTGACTCTTCAAACACATGTTCTTTTACACTCCACCATCGTGGAGGCATACGTTTACTGTAAAACCATGGAAATGTTTCATTGTTCATCATCTTATATTTTAGAGCTGCATCATACGCTCCAGCAGATTTTGTAAAAAATTCCGTTGGAGTTTTATATTTTTCAGCTTCACGCAATACTGCTTTCTTTGTCCATTTCTTTATTAAACTTCCAACAGAGCCAACATTTTCACCTGTCAGATTGATATTATTAATCAATGTGTAATGCAAAACATCACGATAATATAAAGATTGAACACGTTCTTCTCTTTGTCTCTCGACTATTGTTAGCCCGTCTAATAAGATTTTATATGCTGGAATTTTCAAACTCTTACCATAAAAATACTTATAGACAGGATCATTTTTCTGATTTTTATGTTCCCAATCTCGCCTCTTCATGTCATTCGTTGCACCAACATAAGCATATTTATTTACTTCGTCTATATATACATAAATAATATGAATCGGACCTCGTGGATCCTCTTTTGAGACTTTTGTTTCAAATTCCATTTCTCCGAGCCAATGATGTAATAGTGCAGATTTATATGCAGACGGAGCCTTATGACGAAACTCACTTTTATATTTGTATTTTCGGGCTTCCTTTAAAACTTTCTCTTTATCCTCCCAATACCCTTTTGGAGAATTTCTCATTTTTTTCAACCATGTCATTTCATTAAGCCATCCATTATTTTTAGCTGTAATATAAGCAAGATAACATCCTTCACAAAAATCACTCCTATTGTTGTATTTCTTAGATTCCTCAAATACGTTATTTTTCTCTTTCCAATAGCCAACAGGTTTTCTGTTTGTTTTTGCCAACCAGTCCATTTCATCAAGCCATTCGTTGAGTTTTGCCGAATCAAAAGCTCGACTATTCTTTCTTTGAAATTCTGTAACCGACTTATAATTTTTAGATTCATTTATTACATTCTCTTTTATCTTCCAATATCCAGAAGGCTTACGCTTGCTAGGAGCTAACCAATCCATTTCAGTTAGCCAATTATTATTTTTTGCAATAGTGTATGCAGTCACGGCATTATTCATAAATTCCGTAACTATAAAATACTTTCTTGACTCTTCGAAAACCGCCTCTTTAGTCCATTTGATAGGTTTGGCTTTCGGACGCACCAACCATATCATTTCGTCCAACCATCCGTTCATATACGCAATACGGAATGCACCAGATTTCTTTTTTTTGAACTCAGATCTTGAAGAATATTTCTTGCTTTCTTCAAAAACGGTTTCTTTTGTCCACTTTTTATGCATAACCTTTATTTTTGTGTTATTTAAAAATTCTGTGCAAAGATACAGAAAAATCTATTATACAACAAATAATTTCCCTATTATCATTATATATTTAACCTTTTTTGTATGCGTTGCATAATTTATATGGATTTTATTGGCAGGTTGTTATTATTACACTCACAATTCGACATAATTTCTTTGCAGTTTTATCAAATGGCAAATAGCTAAGCATCAATATTATAAACTTCTAAGTTTATAAACTAACAAATCGAAAAACTTCAAGGGGGATTATGCACGCTATTATAAAAAGATGAACATAAAAGTAAAGTTTAACATAATATTCTTGCAAAAATCAACTTTTATGTTTATCTTTGCAGCAAAAATATAAGTTATATGGAAAAGAACTTATTAATAGAGCTATTGGAAACTGGAGAAAAAGTCAGCCTTTATTCTCCAAGATTCGAGGGTGAGGAATATACCGAATTTGAGAAATTCCTTCTCACCTATAAGGACCAATATGCCCAAGATGTACAAATCCTCATTAGAAGGATTGATATTATCAAAGAAAATGGTGCAGAAGATAGATTCTTCAGATATGAAGGAAGCAAACGTGACAGGGTGATGGCACTACCCTCTCATCTTGATACATCTAATTTAAGATTGTATTGCCTTAATATCAGTCATAAGATTTTAATCTTAGGAAATGGTGGTATAAAGAAAACGCAAACATATCAAGAAGATGTAAATCTGCATAGAGCCGTACGAAACTTACAAAAGATAGACATCATTATAAAGAAACTTGAAAATAGAAGAATCATAACAATCAATGGTACAAATTTACATGGACCACTTGAATTGACAATAGACATAGACAATAATAAGGAGGATTTAGTATGAAAACAAATAAACTAATGGATGAAATCCGCAAGTCAACTCCTGCGGATACAAACAAACAAGTCGACTTATGCGTTGCTATTGCCAACAGAGTCTTTGAACTATTACAGGAACGAAATATGAAACAGCGTGATTTCGCAAAGGCTCTTGGCAAGACAGAAACAGAAGTGAGCCGTTGGCTGAGTGGAACACATAATCTCACTTTAGCTACAATCGCAAAGATGGCGACGGTTCTTGGTGATGATATCATTACCACAACACAGAGCAATCGTCCGTACAAACTTCCAAATACGCAAAATGTTGCTATGATGGTAGCTGAGGATATGTGCAAAAAATAGTCATACAAATAACAAAAATCCCTGCCATAGGAAGACTTTCCTACGACAGGGATTTTTCTATTTGGGAATCATCAAGAATGACGAAGCCATCAGTCCTTAACCATTATTAACTATCAACTATCTGTTCTATCAATCGCGAACTTTCTGCTTGCAAGGAGATATTGGTAAACAAATGAATGTCATACTCCATACCAATATGCTTACCACTATCAACATTCATTGGTTGCAAAAAGGCATAATGATAACCATCAGACTCATAAATACGTGAGTCATCCAAAAGCCATTCCTCATACCCAACACTATCTTGCTTTCATAGGAATCCCCATACTGAGACTTTCCTTCGCTTCCCGAAGGTCATTTCCAGTCATGGGTATTCCAACATATTCTTGCAATTTTCTCCATATCGCAACTATTTTAATTGCAAAATAAATTCGACTCTGTGCAGTCTTTCTGCATCAAGTCATTTTTTACAGCTTATTAAACGAAATCGTATATAAGATTCCTGAATAATTCTGCTTTTTATTATACAATGGAATATCCATATCCCAATCATATCTAAAATCATCGTCGGTACAATCAGAATTGTTTCTTCCATACAAACTCCATCCATGGGCAATACCTGCATCAGGACGAATACAGAGTTCCGCATCAGCAGCTTTTATGGACATACAACGTTCATGCTCAATATAGCCTTGATCCACAATCGTAGGAGTTATACCAGTCAATTCTCTGACAACATCCTCCAAGAAACTATTTCTTGCCATATTGTCTCCGTATTCTCTTTCCAAACGAACACCATGACTGCCATAAGAATCTCCATTTGACTTTTTTACGATGATATTCAATGATGCAATATTCACATTCAGTTTTTGCTGAACATTCGCAATGAAATGCGCCAAAAGAATGCAACCCAATGGAGTGACCAAGTAACGGTCAGAATAGGTCAAGCTGACATTTTTCCCTTTCATACTAGAAATTATTCGATTCCACTTCTCAGATTTGCATTTCATCAACTTTGCACATAAATTGCCAACATTGCAATCTTCCAGAATACGAGCATCAAACATGATAGAACCATCATCTGCATTCATTTCAGACAAAACATCGGACGGATTAATAGGAACATATTCCATCAGAATGTTACTTAAAGAAGAGAACACATCTCCATCTCCCCACTTAGCTGTCAAAGAGGTATCAACATTTTCGCCAAAATACATTTTGTTCGTTCCATCACTAAATGTCACAGCAAGTAATGGTTTCAAAGAATCTCTTAATCCAGCCTTTACATACTCGAATTTATTCTTGAACAATGCAGCCATCAAAATAGCTTTTGAAGAAGCTGAACATGATGATATTCGTATGTTCTTATTCAAAACATAAGCCACATCAACCCCAGACAAAGAGAGTTCACCCAATAACTTACCATAAGGGAAATCATCAAGTTGCCAATTGTCATAATCATTATCCACAAATACTTTCAATGACTTCACGTTATCATTGCGAGTAAGTTGATAGAATTCTGTCGCAAAATCCGTTGTTACTGCGGAAGCATCAGGAATTTCAGAAACAATTGACTCTGGGGCTACTCTTGAATTGCGCTCCATTTCCAACCACTCCAAAGCCTTTTGACGATTCAAGTAATTGATATACCACTGAGATCTACGGTCAATCAAACACTTGGTGCAAGAACGCTCACAATCACACTTCGCCAATGCTTCATAAGCCTTTTCCAACACCTTGTCTTTATACTCACGGAAAAGTGGAGAATAGCCAGCTCCACCGAGAGCCGTATCGTAAATGAAGATAGAGTGACTGGACTCATTATAGCCAAAGTCTATTTCACCATCATTAACTCCCAACAATTCTGTAAGTTTTCTACTCAATATGACACCCAATGAATATAGCGTTTCACTATCTCTTACCAAGACATTAGCTGCATCATAGAATTTAACTTCTACAAAATCTGTCTGATAACGTCCAACAAGCAGAACATGTCTTCTAATATTTCTACCATTTGCGTCACCTCCTGGACATGGAAGGCCAGTAGATAAATGCTTATGACCAGCTAGAACGTTTTCTGAGTAATCTGGACTTTGCTCATACTCCATTCTTCCGCAATAAGGACAAAAAGCAAATCCATAGGTACTTCTTCCTCTATTAAAGAACAATATTTCGGACTCGTTTGTTGAGCAACGGACAACCATTTTTGCAGCAGAAGTTTTTTCTTGCCACGGATCCATTTTCAACAAAACTGGCTGAACGAAGCTCATTTCTCCTTGTGCATTCATTTTTCGGGTTGGTTTTGATCCAAATGCTACGCTGAAAGCTACAGGCTCAACCACTTCCGTAAAACGTTGCTCAGTCGAAATGCTCATGTCCTTAATTCCATGCATTGAATTTTCCTTGCCGCATTTAGGGCAATCGTTCAGGACATTACCTTGTCGTATAACGGTATAACCACAATGCGTACAGTTTTGCAGCACGTATCTTGTTGTATTATCATCATACTTCGTCTTCATCAAAATTCCAGCAGGTTGATAAATCCATTCATTCTTTACCACTTGCTTGCCAGGAGCATAAGCGGAAATGGCTTGACTCAAATGCATAGTCGGAGAGTTTTCTTCATTATTTTTGCCCAATACACATTGCACCAAACCTGTAGGTATACCAGCACTTGGCAAGAACGAATGTTCTGCCATATAAGTCAGGAGAGAAGTTGAAAGAAAATTGTCCTTTTGATGCTGTACTGATCTTAACGCTGCACCATTCCCATCTTCTTCCTCGAACAATTTTATTGTTTTATCCAAACTGTCTATACGTGCTTGGTATAGTCCTCTAACTGCCGTTATGTCTTTTTTAGTTGTGAAAACCGCATCGCTCAATGGAATGTTGTCCAAGGCAGTTCCTCTTACTAAGGACTTATATGACACATCAAGGTCTGTCCTATTACCGCCTATAATGCTATCAATATGATTCAGAAACTTGTCGAAATAACACAATCCGTCCTTTGGTACAAAGAAATCTTCCAATTTGGCAGTAACTCGTATTCCACCCTGCAAAGACACAAAATCTGCAAATACCATAGCATTTACATGACGTTGAATCAACTGACGGCTTTCCAATTTCAACAAAGGAGTCTCCGTCAAATGCGTAATTGGGTAATCTGGATGCTTCCATGTATTTGCGCCTATCGGGTTTGGGGCACAAAAAGTCAGAGCCAAAGCTTTTGACTCACTTCTACGACCTGCACGACCTGCACGCTGCAGATAATTAGCGGATTTTGGTGGTACATTATTCATAACCACCTCACTGATACCACCAATATCCACACCCATTTCCATAGTTGTAGAGCATGACAACACATTCAGATGTCCCTCATTGAACTCCTTTTCATATTTATCCAAATCTTCACGAGATTGCTGGGCAGAATGCTCCGCAGAAATAAAGATTGGTTTCTGGGCATAAACTCTCTCATGCAAACCTGTATAAACACCATGCTCTTTCTGGGAAGACAAATGCTCATCAATCCATGCATTAATTTTGTTGCCATCCAATTCTGTCGATTTGAATGGGAAATATGGATAATTAAAGGTCGTAGCCACCTTGAATCTATAAAAGTTTTCCTTTCCTATATATCCATTAATGCGTGGACTATATCCTTTGAAAGTTACATCCACAACGACATTATCAACAGGACAAAGGTACCCTTTTTCTATCAATTGTAATTTAACCTTTTTCCCTATCAAATCCAACATATATCCCTTGTCTTCGGTATCTACTGGGTCAAGAATGTTTGATGTCAAAAATCCCCAAGCTTTATCCAAGAGATTATTGATGATGGCTACCTTGCCTGCGTCAATCTGCTCAGCATCATCATAACCTAAAACAGCACATAGGAGAAGCACCAATCTATTTTGGTCATCTTGTACCGTTCCATCCAGTCTCTGTCTCACTACAGGCCATTTACTCACAGGCTTCCCATTTACACGCTTATCAGAATCCTTTGGGTAGATTTCCGACATATAGATATTCTGTGTCAAATAAGGCTTGACGTCTCCTGCCATCATGTAATGTCTGCCACCACGAATAACATAGTCAATGCTGATCTTTAGAAAGTGTTGCCAATCTTCATCTTTACATCCCTTTGACAAAAGGGCTTCAGGACACTTTGCCTTTTTCAAGTCAGGATATACCAATCTTACAAATCCCATAGTTTCCATAGAATTTGCTCGCTTTGGAATCCAACCGAATTGATCTATCAACAACGCCCTGAGATAAACCGTCGTGTTCTCTGCACCTTTTCCTCCACGTGCCTCATTGATATGTTTATAAAGCTTTCTGAAATCAGTATTATTTTCCAATGCTGTACTAATCTCATCAAACGACACTTCTGGCGGAGCTGGTATAACATCATTTCCATTTTTTTTAGCTTCAAGAACATCCAATTGTGTTTGAAGCAAAGGAGGTAAGTTTTTCCTTCCTTGTGCCTTAAAATATTGGTATAACGTTTCTTCTTCTGGCGTTAAACCAGAAGGATCAATTCCATCAAGTCTCATATCAGCCATCTTATGGAAAATGCTGGCACGAATCCAAGTACGTTCCACATCTTGATTTAATCCCATGGCTGTACGAGCAGAACCTTGTCTGTTATCAGTAAAAGTTATATACTTTTTGCCTTTATACAGAATTTCAGAATCAGTATTTTTTACCCCTTCCGCATTATCCAAGATAGTTGTGGCCAAGGCACGCCCCATTTGGGTTGCACTTGCTCGTAAGTATTTAACGTGACCTAAAGAATTACCACAATAAGGACACAAGTCCTTGTTGTTTTCAGAATGGCGTAAAGACTCAAAAACAGTAGCCTTGTCTGCATCATCTGGTGCAATTTCTATCTTATTCTTTTCATGATTAAAGACATGCTTTTCCACATGAGTATGATGACGCAAGCATGGCTTGGAAGGCTTGGCAAAATAGAAAGGTGTATATCCTGCCGCCTCTTGTCTTGCCCGATCGTCATCAGCACTGAGACCCTCGCTTTCTATGAGATCTTCATCCGCATCAAAGAAAACACCATTATCCAAGTCCACGGTATTAACGTGCATTCGGAATCCTTCGGAGGTACTATTTTCTCCAACGACTATCAAACCGCCACATGATGGACAGGTTGCAACCTCCAACATTTTTGACTTACAAACTGGACAATTCGTATTCTGATAGGTAGTTAAGCTACCTATCCCCAATCTGATTTTCTTATGTCGGCTGCACTCCGGATTTACACAAGCGTACACACCATTGATAGAACGTACAAAATAGTGGATTCTTGAAGGCAACAATGCTGCCTTGCCACCATCAGCCTTGTTCAATCCATCAACTTTGTCACCCAAAGCATTTATTACTTCAAGTGATTTTACAGTGTCTTTGCTTATAACACTATCCAACAGCTTTGCAATCTGCTTTGTAGAAAGCACAGGGTTGGTATTCAATTTCTTGCGAAGTCTCTCAATGTCAGCAAGGGAGATCTTAGTTCCATATTTAGCATTTACGCTTTCTATTGCCTCCGTTGCTTTGGCTGCATCCATTTCTGGAATGATTCGCTTTCCACCAATCACCACGATACTTTCAGCTGGCTTACCTGTCAATTGTGAGACAAACGTCTTCAATTTTTGCTCAGCAGCAGGATCATCCTCGTCACCAATAGTAGCAGATGTTACGGCAAAGTTCACCTGTTCGATAGTTACCCCAAAAGCATCAAGAACACGACGCAACTGCAACGACAATTCCGCAGCAGAAGAACCTGTATAGGTGTGAGCTTCATCAAGCAATATCCATTTCAGTTTGCCTTTTGACTTTTCCAAAATGGCTTTGTCCTCAGCACGTACCAACATATAGTTAAGCATCGTCGGATTCGTAAACAACACCTGTGGAGGGGTCTCACGAATCTGCGGACGAGTTACTAATTGAGGGAAGAACTTAGAGGTAAAGCTCTCTGTTCTTTTATTCTTTTCCGTGTCACCATTATATATTGCATAGGTGATTTTGTTGGGAAGCGCATTGCACCAGGCATGAATACGCTTTTGCTGGCTCTTCATCAAGGCATTGAGTGGATAGAGAAAGATTGCCTGAACGCAATCCTTCTCGTTTCTGTTTGCAATATCTTGAAGAACAGGTATCATAAAACACTCAGTCTTACCAGAACCAGTACCAGAGGTAACGACAATCGTTTTACCCTCACCTGACAACATCGTCTTCCAACTCTTTGTCTGATGCTTATATGGGCAACGGCTCAAAGGGAATCTCATTTCCTCATCAACCTTGTCGCTACCCAAAGCCTCTACGAAAGAAGGGGATAGTATATGCAATTTTGTCGCATGCTCACCAAATGTCTCCTTGCTACTTTCCCAAGGAAATATGGATTGAAACACAGGCTCAGCCATCAAAGGTTCATCCTTTGACAAAATCTGGCGCATATATGCCTGTTCCTTGGCTTTGCCTCTGAGCCAGAGAGATACCAAGGAGTCTATTAGCACCTTTTCTGCGGATGTATAGAAATCTGCGTAGTTCATATCTTATCTATCTAATGTCTTAATATATTTAACCGTTTTGAAGAAGATGTCGCTGTATGTCTCTTTGAAATACTTTCTGTAGAAATTGACAATACGAGCAAACTCCCTGTTTTCCCAAGCGAACAAGTCTATGCAATTCTCTTGAAGGCAAGTGTTTTCAGCAGCGCACATTGCTGCCTCTAACATAACCCTGTACGAAGGCAATAACCTTTGTCCTTGATTGTAATAAGCATTGCTCAACGAGAATTTGGCAATCGGCAAGTCTTTATTCGTATCAGACAAGCCATGTATTTTTGCACAATAAGCATTGATGTCTGCTATATTAAATGCCCTTCCTGCATCAACATTACCAGAAACAAGGAAAGCTGCAAAAGCTTGCGCTATATCCGTTGATACTGTCGAATTAAACAATTCTTGCAACAGCTCCACCAAAGACTGTAATTTACCAAACATCATTGGCTGCAATACTTCGGGAACACTTGCCATAAATTCATTAATACATTCCTCCCAAATTTTGGCAGGAATCCAATGAATCGCAACAACCATCTCTTGCTCAAACCTATCAATATCTTGCGACAAGACATCCTTGTATTCGTTAAGCCACATGGCAATGACAAACTTTGCCAATAATTTGGAATTACGTCCAAGTGGCTTTAATCCATTATACGTTGGGAAAGGCAAATTATATCGGCTACAGATGTCAAAAGCCTTACATACATCTTTCCAATGTTTGCCCATCATGACATCCTCATTTTCCAAAGCCTCATACCAATCTTTCGTATTGCTTGAAGAACGTGCTGCTCTTTCTTGTTTGTCAAAATCGTAAGCCTCCCTATTGTAATATTTAGGAATCATCCTACGCCTTGCCTCTGGACCCGAAAAGACAACGACCTCTTGATGGTTTAAATCATCTGGGAATGCAAATAAATTCTCGGAGTCATCAATTCGCTCTAATTTTACCACAAAGAAATCTTCTGTCGGAAGGTCATCACCAACAGGAAACGCATAAACATCGCCATTATAGACAAAATCATCAGTATCTTCTTCCGTACTGTCGATGACCCTAATCTTTCCATCTTCAATGGTTGACTCCAGAACGAACTTCCTAATGAATATCTCTGTGCCATAAATATTCATGGCAACGGAACTGGAACGGTCAAAACTATTTGCCCCGTACAGATTAAACATGCGAACAATAAGGTCATTATAGTCAGCGAGAGACACCAAGCCATCTATCACCTTGCTGCGCAAATGTTTCAATAAGCTATAATCTTCAACCTTATCAGAAACGTATGACACATCTATATTGCGTTTTTTGCCATAACCACCATGACTTACAACACAAAAGTTTGTCAAGTTAGCCAATGAGACAATCTTACCGTTTGGTACAATATTTCCTTGTATATCCGTAACGGTCACTCCATCAAAAGGAATGGCAATAGATAAACGCAAAGTTGGATTCCCAGTACAGAAAAGGCTGAAATCACAAACTGATGGCGTAAACTTACTGTCCTTACTTCGTTTAACCATCCATTTGTTGGCTCCCAATTCCGTAATATCAACTCCATCCTGCGCATTTATTTTAGGAAGCATATCTGCACCACACGAGCAAATGATGTTCGTTGAGAAGACACTTTCATTATCTGATGTAAACTTCAAATTCCCTATTGAATAGAATGTTTCTGTAACAGTATGTCCATCGGGCAACTCCACACGAATATCAACCAATCCGCAAGGGAAGACACAGGAAGACTTCAAGCTACGCCATTTTATATAGTTATCATTTCTGAATCTATATTTTATTGTGGAGTTGTGAACACGATTCTTCTCTTGGTCATATACACGGACAAAAGGTATAGTTGAAAGCAATTTATAGTTTGACTTTTCTACCCAAGAAATATAGTTGCCAGAGAACTCAACGGTATATGGCGTAAAGTCATTGGTCAACTTAACATCTTCACCAGTTTTTGAGTTTTGTAACTCCAACTCATCCGTAAATGCGTTACAATAGAGTTCTTTGTCACAAATGGTTATTGGCAAGGATTCGTCATTCTTCCACTCATGAGAAAATATTGCCATATTATTCTCTGCAGTGGCAGCTCCCGACATACTATAGAGATTGTCATCCAACATTTGGAATACCTGTGGGTAGTCAAAGTTTGGAGGATAACAACCAGCAATGGTCAAGAACAGTCGATCATCATTGTCACATCTTACCTTCACCTCAACTACAGGCTCGCCAGTCCACAAAATATCGCTATGCATACCTACCGTAATGCGAGTATACACAGCATACTGGATATTACCTTCCTCGTCTCTGACATTGTCTTTTCTCACATACTTACCTACAAGTGTTCCTGCAACAAACACATCGAAGGAATAGCAAGTAGTTATGTTTAAACCTGGTATGGAATCAGACGAAATATCCTTGACCACATCCATATTGACGTAGAGGTTTCCTTGCCCCTGCCCAAAGGTTCTGAGCTTCCAATGCAAGGACAGAGGGCGTGTCTTGCGCTGAGCTTTAGCTCGACTATATGCCGTCTCCAAGGACTTGGTAAGTTCTGCAAGTGAGGCATCCGTATCATCATAAGGGAGAAGTTCTTTTTCTCCCACAATGATGGCATGGGCTATCTGCATGGAAACATCATATATGTTTTCATTTCTAAAAGCCTTACCCAAATATGATATACAGTTAAACTGCTGTATGATAGAACTATCCACCTCTTTCCAGTCAAGATTGATTGAAGACAACTCGCTCACCAACTCTTTCAAGAATTTAGAGAAACAGCCAATATTGCCACTGTTCTTAATATAGTTGACAGGAAGTCCACCTTGATTCAATAGAGTACGGAAATACTCTGTACCTTTCAAAGAATGCAGGAATACATACCCATGCTTCTGCAAAGCTTTTCTGGCAGCCATATACAAGTCATCCCCCAAACGCCTATGCAATCCTATACCCATAGCAACATCCTCTTTGGATGGGATAGCCCCCCGATAGTCTCTTCGCCACCATTCAGCATAGCGCAAAGCTGCTTCCTCACCATATCTGGTGAGGTCGCTTGTATGACATCTTAGCGTTTGTTTCAATGCTTCATACTCTTCTTCTGAAAGCTTGAACTTCCACAAAGGCATATTCTTTTGAAGTCCTTGCATTCCACGAGTCTTCAAAATATTGAAATACGCAGTATGGCTATATACTAAATTCTCGTTGTTCATTTTCAACTCATTTTAATGTCGAACCTTAACCGATCAATCTTTGTGCGCATCTTCCGCAGCAAATCTGACCTGTCCTTCATCTATAGGCAACTTATATGGCTTTTCCCCAAAAAATCGCTCCAGAATGTAATATATTTGCAATTCTAACAATAGGGACTCCATCTTTACAAAACGAGGAACTCAGAAAAGCATAGCCTCCTTGCAAAGCCGTAACTTCTTCTACTTTTCCACTTTTCCATTCCCCCTCAAACCCTTGAAATCTTATTTTTGGTTCATTCATATCTTGTTTCTCCTTGTCATTTATTATTGTTATGTTTTGCCTTACCTTCATGCTGCAAATAGAACAATTGCTTCTGGCGTTCTATCTCCGTGCGAAGCTGCTCTTCTGTCGGCAGATAAGTCTTGTACTTTGTTGCAAAGAGATGGTCATTATCTTTTAGGATGGAATAACGTGCAATATCCTTGCTCGTCTCTGAACAAAGCACGATGCCGATAGTAGGATTGTCGCCTTCCGTATGCTTCAACTCATCATACATACGGACATACATATCCATCTGTCCCACATCCTGATGGGTGATAGCACCAAGTTTCAAGTCTATGAGGACATAACATTTCAGCACGACATTATAGAACACAAGGTCTATGAAATAATCCTGTGTATCTGTGCGCACCAACTGCTGGCGCCCCATGAAAGCAAAGCCTCGTCCCATCTCCATCATAAACTCCTGCAGGTGGGTGATGATGGCAGACTCCAGTTCTTCCTCAGAATAAGAATCATCCTGCTTGAAGCCTAAGAACTCTGCCACAACAGGGCTTTTCAATAGTTCAAACTGATGTGGTTCAGTCTCTGTCATAGGAAGCGAAGGTTGCACAAAATGACGCTCAAAGTATTGGGTGGAAATGTTACGGTCAAGCGTACGGACGCTCCACATTTCCTTTGAAGCCATTTCGAGATACCAACGAATGGCAGTAGAGTCTTCTACACGAAGTGTCTTGAAAATATGCGTCCAAGTAAGATTTGGAAATCGCGATTTCCAAATCTGAAAGTCATCTACAATGAGATAGAACTTTCTGAAGGCGCGTAGGTATCTCGCACTAAATCCTTTTCCGTATTGAAGAGTCAATTGCTCTGCCAATTGCGCAATGATCTGAGCCCCATACTCTGCACGTACCTCACCATTCTGTTCTTCTTCCACGATGCGTCGCCCTATGTTCCAATAGGTCTCTATCATCTTATGATTGACGGAGGCATAAGCTTCCTTTCTGCCTTGCTCTATGATGGAGCAGACATCGGTATATAGTCTTGCATTTGTCAATTCATCCATAACTTAATCTCCCATGTTTATCAGTTCTGTCAAACCCTTGATAGCATACACATCGCCTGTAAGCTGGCTTACGAGTGATGTCAATTCACTCTGCGCAGCCGCCATCTCTGTGCCTATATTGCAGGGCGTTCCGCCCATCTCTTAAATATATAGTCGATAATTTTTCTTCCATAACTCTTAATTATTATAGTTTTTGCTGCAAATTTACGATTTAATTTTGAAACAACCAAAGTTATCACGGCTTTTTCAATTAACAAATCCCTGCCATAGGAAGCATTTCCTACAGCAGGGATTTTTCTATTGAGAATCATCAAGAATGACTTAACTGTCAATTCTTAACTACTAACTATCAACTATTTATACTCGCCCCAAGCCTTGATGTCGATATCCTCGAGCTTGGTGGTGCAGAATGCATAGATGAAGGCACTCGCCAGACGGCTATTGGTAATCAATGGCACGTTCAGGTCGATGGCAGCACGGCGAATCTTGTAACCATTGCTCAACTCGCTGCTGGTCAAGTTCTTCGGAATATTCACTACCATATCAATCTCGTGGTTGTGGAGCATCTCCAAAGCCTTTGGCGCACCGCCTTCTGCCTCCTCTGATGGCCAGAGTACACGGGTGTTCTCAATGCCGTTCTCGGTGAGGAACTTGCTACTACCACCGGTTGCATACAGCTTGTAGCCATGCTTAACCAGCATCTGGGCAGCATCGAGCAAATCTACCTTCTGCTTGGCAGAACCTGTAGAAAGCAGGATGTTCTTGGCTGGAATGCGATGACCCACAGAAAGCATACTCTTCAGAAGTGCGGTAGATGTATCGTCGCCCAAGCAACCTACCTCACCCGTACTGCTCATATCCACACCCAATACTGGGTCTGCCTTCTGCAGACGGTTGAAGCTGAACTGAGATGCCTTGATACCTACATAGTCGAGATCGAAGAGGTTCTTGTGTGGCTTCTCTACTGGCAAACCGAGCATCACGCGGGTAGCCAACTCGATGAGGTTGATCTTCAATACCTTGCTCACGAATGGGAACGAACGGCTGGCACGCAAGTTACACTCGATAACGAGAATATCATTGTCACGAGCCATGAACTGGATGTTGAACGGACCGTTGATGTGCAACTCCTTGGCAATCTGACGACCTACTCGCTTCACACGACGAACTGTCTCAACATACAACTTCTGAGGAGGGAACTGGATGGTAGCATCGCCTGAGTGAACACCGGCAAACTCGATGTGCTCGGAAATCGCATAGGCAATCACCTCGCCATTCTTTGCCACTGCATCCATCTCAATCTCCTTGGCATGTTCGATAAACTTACTTACTACCACTGGGTGATCCTCACTCACGTTGGCTGCCAACTGCAGGAATCGCTTCAGCTCTTCCTCATTAGAACATACGTTCATCGCAGCACCAGAAAGCACGTAGCTAGGACGAACCAATACTGGGAAACCTACACGCTCGATGAAGTTGTCGATGTCCTCCATAGAGGTCAGGGCGCTCCACTCTGGCTGGTTGATGCCGTTGTTGGTCAACATCTGAGAGAACTTGGCACGGTCCTCAGCGTTATCGATGTCCTTGGCAGCAGTACCCAGGATTGGCACGTTCTGTGCATCCAGGTGCATAGCCAGGTTGTTTGGAATCTGACCACCGGTAGATACGATGACGCCATGAGGCTGCTCCATCTCGATGATATCCATCACACGCTCAAAGGTCAACTCGTCGAAGTAGAGACGGTCGCACATATCGTAGTCGGTAGATACGGTCTCAGGGTTGTAGTTGATCATCACTGAGCGCCAGCCTTCCTTGCGGATGGTGTTCAATGCCTGAACGCCACACCAGTCGAACTCTACGGAAGAACCGATGCGGTAAGCACCAGAACCGAGTACGATGATTGAACGGTGGTCGTTCTCGAAGGTGATGTCGCTCTTCACGCCAGCGTAGGTTACATAGAGGTAGTTGGTCTGAGCAGGATACTCTGCTGCCAGGGTATCAATCTGCTTCACTACAGGCAGGATGCCATAGCTCTTGCGCTTGTTGCGCACCAGGAGGGCAGCCTTGTGCATGTTGCCCAACTCCTGCTCCAAGCCCACGGCACGAGCAACCTGGAAGTCGGTGAAACCATAAACCTTAGCAGAACGGAGCAGATCCTGACCGATGGTATTGATGTTGCACTTCTTCATCTCCTCGTCGATGTCGATGATGTGCTTCAACTTCTCGAGGAACCACTTGTCAATCTTGGTCAAGTCGTGAATCTGATCTACGGTATAGCCCTTGTGCATTGCCTTTGAAATCACGAACACACGCTTATCTGTTGGCTCGCGCAAAGCTGCATCGATATCGTCGATTTCAAGTTCCTTGTTCTCTACGAAACCGTGCATACCCTGACCAATCATACGAAGACCCTTCTGGATGGCCTCCTCGAAGTTGCGGCCGATGGCCATTACCTCACCTACTGACTTCATAGATGAACCCAACTCCTTATCTACGCCACGGAACTTAGACAAGTCCCAACGAGGAATCTTACATACCACGTAGTCCAATGCTGGCTCAAAGAAGGCAGATGTGGTCTTGGTTACAGAGTTCTTCAACTCGAACAGACCGTAACCCATACCGAGCTTGGCTGCAACGAAGGCAAGAGGATAACCGGTAGCCTTAGAAGCCAAGGCAGATGAACGGCTCAAGCGGGCATTCACCTCGATAACGCGATAGTCCTCGCTCTTAGGGTCGAAGGCATACTGCACGTTACACTCACCCACGATTCCGATGTGACGGATAATCTTGATGGCGAGGGCACGGAGCTTATGATACTCTGCATTGCTCAGGGTCTGAGATGGAGCGATGACGATACTCTCACCGGTATGGATTCCCAGTGGGTCGAAGTTCTCCATGTTACAAACTGTGATACAGTTGTCGTAACGGTCGCGAACTACCTCATACTCAATCTCTTTCCAGCCCTTCAAGCTCTTCTCTACCAATACCTGTGGAGAGAATGAGAAGGCCTTCTCAGCGAGCTTGTTCAGCTCCTCCTCGTTGTCTGCGAAACCAGAACCGAGTCCACCCAAGGCGTAAGCAGCACGGATGATGACAGGATAGCCGAGCTCGGCAGCAGCCTTGCGGGCCTGCTCGATGTTCTCGCAAGCCTCACTCTTGATGGTCTTCACGTTGATTTCATCCAGCTTCTCTACGAAGAGCTCACGGTCCTCAGTATCCATGATAGCCTGTACTGGAGTACCCAATACCTTGACATTATATTTCTCCAGGATGCCCTGGCGATAGAGTTCCACACCACAGTTGAGGGCTGTCTGACCACCGAAGCTGAGGAGGATACCGTCTGGCTTCTCCTTCTGGATGACACGCTCTACGAAGTAAGGCTGCACTGGCAGGAAGTAAATCTGGTCGGCAACACCTTCTGATGTCTGTACGGTTGCGATATTCGGGTTGATGAGCACAGTCTCGATACCTTCCTCGCGCAATGCCTTCAGGGCCTGCGAACCTGAGTAGTCGAACTCACCTGCTTCACCGATCTTCAAGGCTCCAGAACCTAAGAGGAGCACCTTCTTTATATTTTCGTCTTTCATCTTTTTTCCTAATTATTTAAGTGTTTCTACAAACTTATCAAACATGAACTCTGTATCCACAGGGCCTGAGCAAGCCTCTGGGTGGAACTGGCTTGAGAACCAAGGGTTCACCTTGTGGCGGATACCCTCGTTAGAGCCATCATTCATATTTACAAAGAGTTCCTCCCAGTCGTTGCCCAATGTCTTGGCATCAACGGCATAACCGTGGTTCTGAGAGGTGATGTAGCAATTGTTGGTTCCTACCATGCGCACTGGCTGGTTGTGTGAACGGTGACCATACTTCAACTTGTAGATAGTAGCACCGGCTGCCTTGGAAAGCAACTGGTTACCCATACAGATACCACAGATAGGCTTGCGGCTCTGGCTGATCTGCTTGCGGATGATATTGACAGCATCCTCGCACATATCAGGGTCGCCAGGTCCGTTGGCCAAGAACAAACCATCAAAGTCCATATCGGTATAATCGTAGTTCCATGGCACGCGAATCACCTCTACACCTCTGTTGATGAGACAACGGATGATGTTGGCCTTCACGCCACAGTCGACCAGAACCACCTTCTTGCCGGCTCCCTCGTTGTAGCGGATAATCTCCTTGCAGCTCACCTGGTCTACAAAGTTTACTCCCTCGTAGTTTGCCTCAGGGATGTTGTCGGGCTCATCGTCGAAAATGATCTTACCCATCATCACACCATGCTCACGAAGCACCTTAGTCAACTGACGTGTGTCGATACCCGTAATGCCGGGCACCTTCTCGCGCTTCAACCAGTCGGCAAGGCTTTCCACTGCATTCCAGTGGCTGTACTGCTCGCTGTAATCGCTCACAATGATGGCAGAAGCATAAATCTTGTCACTCTCCATGAAGGTTGGCAAACCATTTTTCTCGAAAGTGAATGGTGGCACACCATAGTTGCCTACAAGTGGGTAAGTAAGTGTCATCAACTGACCGGCATAAGAAGGGTCGGTCAAGCTCTCGGGATAGCCCATCATGGCTGTGTTGAACACAACCTCGCCTGCTACGGGGGCATCATATCCGAAAGATTTGCCATGGAATTGGGTTCCATCGCTCAAAACTAAGGTTACATTTTTCATATCTGATATTCTTTTTCTTTATTTCATACTCATAAGAACAAAAGTATTCTCCACTCTTTGTTCTTCACTTATTTATGATAAACATTCTCTATGTAGTTCACGAAAGACTGGTTGCAAAGCTTGGTGCCGCCGGGAGTGGGATAATGGCCTGTAAAGTACCAGTCGCCCTTGTGATTGGGTATGGCCTCGTGCAGTCCCTCAATGCTCTGGAACACAAGTTGGATAGGAGTCGTCATGCCCTCTGGTCTTAGCATCTCTACTATCTTCTCGTTCAACTCCTCGGTGGTGAATGGCTTGTAGATGGCACGCACAGGATTGATCTGCTCTTCCTTTGGCTTCAGCAACTCGGCCTTACAAGCCTCGTAGGTCTGCTCGATGATGTCGCTCATCTTGCGTTCTTTCAGCAACTGGATGGCAGCACGGAACACACAGAACTCTTCCAGTCGGGCCATATCGATGCCGTAATAGTCGGGATAGCGTATCTGTGGAGCACTCGACACAACGACAATCTTCTTAGGATGCAGACGGTCGAGGATGCGGAGAATACTCTCCTTCAAGGTAGTTCCTCGAACGATGCTGTCGTCGATGATGACCAGGTTGTCCACCTTAGGTTCGATGCTTCCGTAGGTTACATCGTACACATGGCTCGCCAGGTCGTTACGGCTGTTGCCCTCCGTTATGAAGGTACGAAGTTTGATATCTTTCCAGGCTATCTTCTCAGAGCGAACAAAGTCGCCGAGGATTTCGTTGAGTTCTTCTTTCGATGGAACATGGTCGAGATTGGCTATCTGCTCTATCTTGGTTTCGTTGAGATATTTCTTGAATCCGCTCAGCATGCCATAGTAAGCCACTTCGGCAGTATTCGGAATGTAGCTGAACACGGTGTGGTCCACATCATAATCGACGGCCTTCAGAATAGGCTGGGTCAACTGCTCGCCCAACTGCTTGCGCTCCTGATAAATATCCTTGTCGGAACCGCGACTGAAGTAGATGCGCTCGAACGAGCAGGCTGAATCTCCCTTCTGATCCATGATGCGCTCGATGGTGCATTCGCCGTTCTTCTTGACAAGAAGCGCCATACCTGGCATGAGTTCCTGCACTTCCTCTGCCTCCAGGTCGAAGGTGGTCTGCAACACAGGGCGCTCGCTTGCCACAACTACAATCTCGTCGTTCTTATAGTAAAAAGCAGGACGGATGCCCCAGGGATCGCGCATAGAGAACATCTCGCCCGAACCGGTAATACCACAGACTACATAGCCACCATCAAAGTCTTTCATCGTTGTCTTGAGCACGTTGCTCATCTTCACGTGGTCTTCTATATAGTTGGTGATGTCGGTATTCTGCATCTCCATCGCCTTGGCAGCAATGAAGTTGCGCTCCACCTCACGATCCAGACGATGGCCCATGAGTTCGAGCATGATGTAGGTATCGCTGTAGATGCGTGGGCTCTGGCCCTGACGTGTAAGCTCCTGAAATATCTCATCCACATTGGTCATGTTGAAGTTGCCACAAAGACAGAGGTTCTTAGCCTTCCAGTTGTTGCGGCGCAGGAAAGGATGAACATACTGTATGCCGCTCTTTCCCGTGGTGCTATAGCGCAGGTGGCCCATATAGAGCTCGCCAGCAAAGGGGAGCTCTTCCTTGGCATACTGAGCGTCGGCAAGCTGCTCGGGTGTCAGGTTCTTGAAGTTGGCATTAGCCTTGCCGAAAATCTCTGTAACGGCATTCTTGCCCTCTGCCCTTTCACGGAACATGTATTCATGTCCAGGCTTTCCACCCAATTTGACACAGGCCATACCTGCTCCTTCCTGGCCACGGTTGTGCTGCTTCTCCATCATCAGATAGAGCTTGTTGAGTGCGTACATCCATGTGCCGTACTTCTGCTGGTAATACGATAAAGGCTTGAGCAATCTGATCATTGCCACGCCACATTCATGCTTTAATGGTTCCATCTCGCTTATTATCCTTGATATCTTATAGTTAAATTTATTTCGTTGATATTGATTCTCCTTCGATCTTCACTCATCGTTCTTCCTCCCCTCATTCATTAGTCCTCCTTCTTTCGTTGTTCATTCCTCCTTCATTTGTCATTCTTCATTTGCAACGTCCTCCCTCTATAAAAAAAGGGAAACGTCAATAAATGACGATTCCCTTAATTATATCATTCGACTGTAACTGACTTAGCTAAGTTTCTTGGCTGGTCAACATCCTTACCCTTGCAAACGGCAACATGATACGCCAAGAGCTGAAGAGGGATAGTAGCCAATAATGGCTCTAAGCACTCCAAAGTCTCAGGCAGTTCGATGACTTCATCGGCAATCTTGGATATGGTTTCGTCGCCCTTGCTGACAATAGCAATGACACGTCCATTACGAGCCTTTACCTCCTGAATGTTGGAGAGTACCTTCTCGTACATGAAGTTGTGTGTAGCAATAACTACTACTGGCATATCGCTGTCGATAAGAGCGATAGGACCATGCTTCATTTCTGCAGCAGGATAACCTTCTGCATGGATATAGCTGATTTCCTTCAACTTCAAGGCTCCTTCCAAAGCCACAGGATACTGGAAGCCACGACCCAGATAGATAAAGTTGCGCGCATAGGTGAATGTGCGGCTGAGGTCGGCTATCTTGTTGTTCAACTTCAGCACCTCCTTCATCTTCTCTGGGATGTTCCAAAGTTGTTCTGTAATATTCTGGTACTCGTCGGCGCTGATGGTTCCCTTCTCATTGCCAATGGCCAATGCAAGAAGGGTAAGTACTGTCACCTGACCGGTGAAGGCCTTGGTTGACGCCACACCGATTTCTGGACCTACGTGAATGTAAGTTCCTGTATCTGTCTCGCGGGCAATGCTGGAACCGATAGAGTTACAGATGCCATAGATGAAAGCTCCCTTCTCCTTGGCCAACTTGATGGCAGCCAAGGTATCGGCAGTCTCGCCACTCTGAGAAATAGCTATCACCACATCTTCACTGGTCACCACAGGGTTGCGGTAACGGAATTCGGAAGCATACTCTACCTCTACTGGCACACGACAATAGTTTTCTATCATCTGCTTGCCTATCAAACCTGCATGCCATGAGGTTCCACAAGCTACGATGATAAAGCGCTTGGCATTGAGCAGCTGCTGACGATGGTCGGTAATAGAGCTGAGCACTACGCCCATCTCTGTCTCTTTCTTGGTTGTGGCTTCGTCGCCATCGGTCATCACGCGGGTTTCTACCGTACGGTTTACCACACGGCCACGCATACAGTTGCGCAGACACTCTGGCTGCTCGAAGATTTCCTTCAGCATGAAGTGAGGGAATCCACCCTTCTCTATCTGACCCAAATCCATGTCGACAGTCTGAATCTCTGGATTCAGCTTCACGTTCTGGATATTGGTAACCTGAAGTTCCTCGCCAAGACGCATGATGGCGATGTTGCCATCTTCCAGATAAACCACCTTGTCGGTATATTCTATAATAGGTGTGGCGTCTGAACCGAGATAGAACTCACCTTCCTTGCCAATACCTACAACGAGGGGGCTTTGCTTGCGTGCGGCAATAATCTGGTTGGGTTCATTCTTGTCGAGCAAGGCTATGGCATAAGCACCGATAACCTGGCGAAGAGCCACCTGTACTGCTGTCAGCAGGTCGAGTTTCTTTGTAATCTGGATATATTCTATAAGCTGTACCAACACCTCAGTATCGGTATCGCTCTTAAACTCAACTCCCTTTGCTATCAGGTTTTTCTTGAGGGCGGCATAATTCTCAATAATGCCGTTGTGGATGATGGCAAGATTCTTTGAGGAAGAATAGTGAGGGTGAGCATTGACTGATGATGGCTCACCGTGGGTAGCCCAACGGGTATGGGCAATGCCTACCGAACCACTCAAGTCCTTGTCGGCACAGTAAGCTTCCAGGTCGGCAACTTTTCCCTTTGCCTTATATACATTAAGTGATCCGTCCTCGCTGATAAGAGCTACACCAGCCGAGTCGTAACCACGATATTCCAATCGTTTGAGTCCCTTGATGAGGGCTGGATAAGCCTGTCCCTTACCCAAATATCCTACGATACCACACATATTTTAATATAATTGAAATTCATAATTAAGTTTGTCCTTACTTACACAAACTGACAGTAAGTGTAGCCAAAGATAAAATTGAGGAAACCAATCCTATCCAGAATGTAACAGAGCTGCTCAGGCCTGCGGTACCTTTCTTGGCTCCATTAGGTTCTACATATACGATGTCGTTCTGCTGCAAATAGAAATAAGGAGAATTGATGATGTTGGCATCTGTCATATCCAATCGGTGCGCTTCCTTTTTGCCAGTTGCATCCTCGCGGATAAGCAGAATATTCTTGCGTTTACCCTGCAAGCCTAAGTCGCCGCTTTGTGCCAACGCCTCTACTATGCTCATCTTCTCGTTTGGTACCGTAACGACACCCGGGCTTCCCACTTCGCCTGTTACAACGACGCGGAAACTCGCCATACGTACTGTTACCGTCGGAACTTCACCATCCTTGAAATATGGCTGAATTTTAGATTTCACCAAATTCTCACATTCTCTTCCAGTCAAGCCCACTACATGAATCTTGCCGACAACAGGAAGATCTATGAAGCCTTCATTGTCAACCAAGTAATATTGAAGATTCTGGTTTTGTGAAGAAGACATCATAGACTTAGAATATAGATTGAAAGGCTCTGCCAAATCCTCGTTAACCGCTTTTACGATAATCGACAATTGGTCTTTTGGCATAATTTTAGCATCATACAACATTCTCGATGCGCTCAAATTGAGAGAATCTATATTCTGAAAATAAGCCACTTGCTTAGCACTTTGGCAACCGCTAAGTGCCAAAATCATAGTAGAAACTACTACTACAACTAATAACAGTTTTTTCATTATCGGCAATTTGTTTATAGTTTTGCGTGCAAAAGTACGTCATTTTTCTTAAATGTACAAATGTTTAGTCAACAAATTGTAAAAAACGACGCATTTTTGCACGACATCTTTACTTATCCGAGCCCCACTGAGGAAAGATGCGAAAGCTTTGATGGCTTAAAATTTCCTCATCAAAGACGAAAGTTGAGCTATTTATCCTCTATTCCGTTGGAAGGAAGGTTGAAACTGTAACTGTTGTCGAAGATCTTTCTTACCTTATTGATCTCTACAAAGGTTGTTCCACCACCTTCACCGAAGCTACCGCTCAAATAGGCAATCTTGTCCTCTGCCTCCAGATAGCCCTTCTGACGAAGCATACGTACAGCGGCTGTAAACATGGCCTTGGTAGAAATCTGATCCTTCTGCACGATTGGGATAACGCCATAACTCAGGTTGAGCCAGCGCTGAAGTTTCTCCTTATAGCAGATGGCCAGCACTGGGTTTGGACCACGGAAGGCTGCCAGATCGCGGGCTGTCTGACCCGTCTCGCCATCGGTAATGATTCCCTTAACACCCAACTTCTGGGTGGCCTCGATGGCTGCATGGGCCAGGAAGAGTTTCTGGTCAATATCGCCCTCCTCCATTGGGTCAATATCGTTGACGGGCGATTTGTCCTTCTCGGCCTGTTCTGCAATACGTGCCATGGTCTGTACAGCCTCGAGTGGATATTTTCCGCTGGCTGTCTCGCCACTAAGCATCAAGGCATCGGTACGATAGAAGATGGCATTGGCAATATCTGTCACCTCGGCACGAGTAGGACGAGGGTTGTGAATCATCGTATGAAGCATCTGTGTTGCCACGATAACAGGCTTCTTGGCCTTGATGCACTTGGCGATGATGCGACGCTGAATACCAGGAATTTTCTCAATAGGCACCTCAATACCCAAATCACCACGGGCTATCATGATACCATAAGAAGCCTCGATAATCTCGTCGATGTTATCGACACCTTCCTGATTCTCTATCTTCGAGATGATCTTGATGTCGCTATGATGCTCGTCCAGAATGTCCTGAACGGCTTTCACATCGGCAGCACTACGCACAAATGAATGGGCGATGAAGTCGATGTCAAGCTCGATGGCCAAGAGAATATTCCTGCGGTCCTTCTCGGTAAGCGCAGGAAGATCGATGTGTTCGCCAGGAACATTGACACTCTTGTGAGCACCCAGAGTTCCTTCGTTCTGCACCTGAGCCACCAGCATGGGACCGGTATTCTCGATCACCTTCATATCCAACTCGCCATCGTCGAAGAGCAGGTCGTCGCCTACCTTCACGTCATCGGTAATATTGGGATAGCTGAGATTGACAATATCATGAGAAGAGTCCATCTCTGGACGGCCGAAAATCTTCACCACATCACCTATATTATAATGTATAGGCTCCTTGACTCCTGTGGTACGAACCTCAGGGCCCTTGGTGTCTATCAGAATTCCGATATGGGGAGATACAGCTCTTACATTATTGACAATGGTGCGGATTCCTTCTTCTGAGGCATGAGCGGTGTTCATACGAACCACATTCATGCCCGCAAAAAACAACTTACGGATAAAGTCCTGATCGCAGTGGCGGTCGCTGATGGATGCAACAATCTTGGTCTGTTTCATATCTTTTTTACCTTAATTTCTAAAAACTCTGCAAAGTTACAAAGAATTTTTGAAAAACAAAGCATTATGTGCTGATTAAATATCCAAGTCTGGTGCTTTTTCACTACCGGCAGCAGCCTCGAACTTCGGCATGGTGTCAAAACCGAACAAACCGGCGATAATGGCATTGGGCATGCGACGCACCTTCACGTTGTATGACTGCACGGCCTCATTGTACTTGCGACGGGCCTCGCTGATACGGTTCTCAGTGCCTTCCTCCTGTATCTGGAGCGACTTGAAATTCTCGCTTGCCTTGAGCTCAGGATATCTTTCTGCCACCAACATGAGCTTGGAGAAAGCGTTGGTCAACTCGCCCTGAGCAGCTGTAAACTGCTTCAGATTAGCCTCAGTCAGATTATTAGCGTCAAGCTTCACCTGTCCCACGGCAGCACGGGCCTTTGTCACCTGCTCGAAGGTTTCGCGTTCATGCTTGGCATAAGCCTTCACTATCTTCGCCAGCTGAGGCATCATGTCGGCACGACGCTGATACTGAGTCTGTACATTGGCAAGCTCGGTGGTAACTTCCTCCTGAGAACTTACCATACCATTGTAACCACTAAACAACCAAAGCACTAATACTACAATTACTGCTACAATAATCCAACCTGTTTTCTTCATAATTTTCTATTCTATTTTAATAACTGTTTATCTAAATCCAAATTGCGTAAAATGGAATGCATAAAAGACGCTGTTTACCCTTAATAGACGACCGAGCCTGCCCTTAATAGACGACCAAGTCTGTTCTTAATAGACGACCGAGCCTGCCCTTAATAGACGACCCGCCAAGTTCTTCCCAAGCATCCCAGACTTACCATCCTCCGCCGGCTCCTCCTCCGCCAAAGGAACCTCCGCCAAAGGAGCCTCCAGAGAAGCCGCCACCCGAAGAGCCTCCGCCTCCTCCGAAAAAGAAAGGCGGGAAAAAGTCGTCATCATGTCGGCGGGACGAGCGCTTATTCTTATTTCGCTGACTCGTGTCGGGCTTAATGACTCCAAACACTTCCAGCAAATAACGTACCAACATATACACAGGAATACCGAAGAAGACAGCAAGCAGAATCACGACAAGAACCCAGTCGTCCTCGCCTATCGTACCGTCATCAATATCCGAAATTCCCGTCTTGCCGCTCTTCACCTTATTATATATAGCGCGGCTCGTAGCTACTACAGCCTCGGCAGGCATATTCTTTTTCATGTTGGGAACAATACAAGCCCTGGCAATATCATCACAGTCGACATCCGTCAACTCCCCCTCAAGTCCCATACCGGGAGCAATGAAGTACTTATGGTCTTCGACAGCCACAACCACCACCAAACCACGACGTGTCTTCTTGTCTCCCACACCGTAGTCGTTGCCCAGATCTTGAGCCACACGGAAGGCATCGCCATTTTCCACTTTGCCCACAATGACAAACACATTCTGTACCCTGCACTCCTTGTTGAGCTTATCCAGGTAGAAATTGGCAGAATCAAGCGCCTGTTTGTCTATATAATGATCAGGGTCAGACACATACTGCGTCGAGTTCTGCAGATATGGTACAGGTATATTCTTAGCGTTCCATACCTTCGAAGCCCCAGCAAAAGAGACCGACAGGAACAGACATAGAGTCAATATATAATATCTCAGTTTTTCCATTTTTGCTATTTTCGGTACAAAAATACGCAATAAAAACCTTATACGCAAATACTTAGGGCATTATTTTTTCAAAAAAAGTGCTAACAATTTTGTTATATCGCAAAAAACTTGTATCTTTGCACACCGAATTCAAGATAAAACATCGTAAAAACAGAAAAAAACAATAGGAAAATGACAAAAGCAGATATCGTCAACGAGGTGTCTTTGGCCACTGGAATGCCAAAGAAAGAAGTAGGTATTGTGGTAGAAGCGTTCATGGACGCAGTTAAGGAGAGCCTTCTCAAGAAGAAGGAGAATGTATACCTTCGTGGCTTCGGCAGCTTTAACATCAAGCGCAGAGCAGCTAAGACAGCCCGCAACATCTCCAAAAACACTACTATCACCATCCCAGCTCACGACCTGCCTTGCTTCAAGCCAGCCAAGAGCTTCGTTGAAGAGATGAAGGGCTAATCTACACGACCCTCAATCCAAGAGACACAGCAAGACGAAAGAGCTTCAAGTCGAAAGATTATTAAGGAAACAACATTATATAATAACAATATTTTAAAATTTTAAAATCATGCCAAACGGAAAGAAAAAGAAGGGCCACAAGATGGCTACTCACAAGCGTAAAAAGAGATTACGTAAGAACAGACATAAGAGCAAGTAAGCTAGCATTGTAGCTAGTCTACTATAGCTCTCGGTCAGTTCGTGACTGAGGGGGTGTGTCAGTTCTGATATGGAATGACATACCCTTTTTTTGTATTAATTTAAAGTTAAAAGATTATTGAAGATATGACAAGCGAAGTTGTAATTGATGTCCAACAGAAAGACATCTCTATCGCACTCATGGAGGACAAACAGCTGGTGGAATACCAGAACGAACCTCGTGAGGCATCGTTCTCTGTGGGCAACATCTACATCGCAAAGGTAAAAAAACTGATGCCGGGTCTTAACGCCTGCTTCGTGGATGTAGGTTATGAACGCGACGCCTTTCTTCATTATCTTGATCTAGGAAGTCATTTTAATTCCTACCAGAAGTACCTTAAACAAGTACAGAGCGACAGAAAGAAACTTTTCCCATTCTCTAAAGCCAGCAAGCAGCCCGACCTCGAAAAGGACGGAAGCATCCAGAACATTCTGAAGACTGGACAGGAAGTGCTGGTGCAAATCGTAAAAGAACCCATTTCAACCAAGGGACCAAGACTGACAGGCGAAATCTCTTTTGCCGGACGTTACTTGGTACTCATGCCATTCGGTGACAAAGTTTCTGTTTCGTCAAAGATTAAGAGCGGTGAGGAACGTACCCGACTCAAGCAGCTCATCCACAGCATCAAGCCCAAAAACTGCGGAGTAATCGTCCGCACGGTGGCTGAAGGCAAAAGGGTGGCTGAACTTGATGCCGAATTGAAAGTCTTGGTGAAGCGATGGGAGGATGCAATCGCCAAGGTACAGAAAACTCAAAAGAGACCACAGCTCGTCTTCGAGGAAACCGGCAGAGCTGTTGCCCTGCTTCGCGACTTGTTCAATCCTTCTTACGAAAACATCTTTGTCAACGACGAGGATGTGATGAAGGAGGTGAAGCATTACGTTTCACTCATTGCACCAGACAAGGCAAACATCGTGAAGCTCTATACAGGAAAGGTACCTATCTTCGACAACTTCAACATTACAAAGCAGATTAAGTCTGGCTTCGGACGTGTGGTCAACTATAAGCACGGAGCTTATCTTATTATCGAGCACACCGAGGCGCTGCATGTAGTGGATGTCAACAGCGGCAACCGCACCAGAGAAAAAGGTCAGGAGGCTAACGCCCTTGATGTAAACCTGGGTGCTGCCGACGAACTGGCAAGACAGCTGAGGTTGCGAGACATGGGAGGCATCATTGTTGTCGATTTCATCGACATGAATCTGGCAGAAGACCGACAGATGCTCTACGAGCGTATGTGCAAGAACATGCAGAAGGATCGTGCCAAGCACAACATTCTGCCTCTGAGCAAGTTCGGACTGATGCAGATTACACGCCAGCGTGTAAGACCTGCCATGGATGTGAATGTAGAGGAAACCTGCCCTACCTGTTTCGGTACTGGCAAGGTGAAGTCGAGCATTCTGTTTACCGATCAACTGGAAAGAAAAATCGACCAACTGGTCAACAAGATTGGCGTCAAGAAGTTCACGCTGTATGTCAATCCTTATGTTGCCGCATTCATCAACAAGGGTTTCGTTTCCCTTCGCCTGAAGTGGCAATTCAAGTATGGATTCGGAATCAAAGTCGTTCCTTCTCAGAAACTGGCTTTCCTTCAGTACGAATTCTACGACAAGGACAACCAATTCCTCGACATGCAGGAAGAACAGGAGACGAAGTAAAGAAAACAAAAATCGCTGCTTTCAACGTTGAAAGCAGCGATTTTTGTGTATAGAGAGAACTCGAATCTCGAAAGCGGAAACCATCACGTTGAGATACAAGCCCCTATTATTTCTTTTTCTGAGGAATAATCAGCGAAGCTCCTATACTTATCACGATAACTGCCAGGATGATGAGCAGCGAAGCCACAGCATCAATCTCAAAGTATTCGTGAACGAGCAGCTTCAAACCGATAAACAGCAACAGGAAACAAACACCCGTCTTCAGATATCTGAACCTGTCGGCCACAGCTGCCAAGAGGAAGAACATAGCTCGCAAACCAAGAATGGCAAAGATGTTGGAGAAGAACACTACGTAAGGATCGAGCGACACAGAGAACACAGCAGGAATACTGTCGAAAGCGAAAATCAAATCGCTGAACTCTATCACCAACACGGTGATTACCAATGGCTTTAAGTGGAAATACTTAGAGCAGAACTTTACCACAGGATGATTGGCAGTATCGACATGAGCCTCCTTGTTGCGGTCGAGATACATCTTGATTCCGCTATACATAAGCAACACACCGAAGACCAACAACACCCAGTCAAAACGGCTGATAATGGCAGCTCCTAAGAAGATGAAGACAAAGCGAAGCACAATAGCGCCCATGATGCCCCAGTTGAGCACATGCTGATATTGTTTCTTGTCGACACCAAATGCAGTGAAGATCATCATCATCACAAACAGATTGTCTACCGACAACGTCTTTTCTATCAGATAACCAGAGATATAGGCAATGGTCATGTACTTGCGATACTGATGCAGACTACCCTCAAAGTCATCCGGGTTCAACTGAAGATGAGAAGCATAACGCGTAGCTACAGCCTGAAGATCGTTGAAATCGTGAATTCCGTGTACCATGTCGCCATGAAACCACAGGAATACCGAGAAACCCAATGCCAGGATGATCCAAACCCCAGTCCAGATTCCTGCCTCCTTGATAGACACCACATGTGCCTTACGGTCGATAGCAAGCATGTCTACCAACAGTATGGCTACAATGAAGACGATGAATCCGCCTAAAAACAATAATTCTTGCATTTTTACCTTACTATGTGTTTATTACATTATTTATTGAAATCGCGAAAGTTGTGAATTTATAAAACTCGCGAAAGTTGAGTTATTTATATGTTTTACCTTGTTATGATTTCTTCTATCAGTCCCTCAAGAGCATCCTCTAAAAGAGTGATGACAAGTTCAAAATCAGATTCATCACCATAATATGGATCAGGAACAGTGGTATAATCGCGATGCTGACGCAGGTAACTTGCCATACAAACCACCTTTTCACGTTCTTCATCCGAAGAGGCCATTCGCGTGATGGCACGATAATTATCATTATCCATTACCACTATGTAGTCGAACTTGGCAAAGTCGGATTTATCAAACTGTCGGGCATGACTGTCGAAACAATAGCCATGAGCGGCACCACAACGGCGCATACGACTGTCGGGCAACTGCCCAACGTGCCAAGGACCAATGGCAGCAGAATCAATATAGAACAGACTGGCCAGTCCTTTCTCCTCCACCTTGGCTTTCATGATGCCTTCGGCAGCAGGCGAACGGCAAATATTACCCAAACAAATAAACAATACGGTATGATTACTCGATTTCATGTTAATACAGCTAATTTTCTGCAAAGGTACAATTAATTTCAGAAACAAAAGAAGCCAAATTAGAGATTTATGTTTATTTTTCATACTTTTATATCCTTCTTTCAACCTTTATTGAATTATTTCACGAACATCTTGATTTTATATCAATTATTTTGAGTACCTTTGCAGCAACAAAAACATATTATTCTTATGCTGACAGATATAGAAATAGCCAAATCGGTAAAACTACGTCCCATCAACGACATAGCTGCCGAATTGGGAATCAACGAGAACCTGGTTGAGAACTACGGCCGATACATAGCCAAGATTTCTACCAACATTATTGACAAGAAAAAGTTTAAGAATCATCATCTTATCCTCGTTACAGCCATCAGTCCTACGAAGGCTGGCAACGGTAAGACTACCGTGTCTGTAGGCTTGGCATTAGGAATGCACAAGATTGGCAAGAAGGCTGTATTGGCACTTCGTGAGCCATCCTTAGGACCTTGCTTCGGCATGAAGGGTGGAGCTGCAGGTGGCGGCTATGCTCAGGTATTGCCAATGGACAAGATCAACCTTCACTTTACTGGCGACTTCCATGCCATCACAGCAGCCAACAACATGATAGCAGCCCTGTTGGACAACTATCGTTTCCAGCACGAGGCAGAAGGTTTCAAACTGAAAAAAATACTTTGGCGCCGTGTCATGGACATCAACGACCGTGGCTTGAGACAGATTATCACGGGCTTAGGCGAAAAGAACGGCATAGAGACTCAGACAGGTTTCGACATCACTCCAGCCTCTGAGATCATGGCGATTATGTGCTTTGCGACAAGTTTGGACGACCTTCGCCGTCGCATAGACAATATTCTGCTCGGCATTACCGAGGACGACAAACCTTTCAGAGTGAAAGACATGGGCGTAGGCGGAAGTATTGTCGCCTTGCTGCTCGATGCCTTGAGTCCTAACCTGGTACAGACCACCGAGGGAACACCGGCCTTTGTCCATTGTGGACCTTTCGCCAATATTGCTCATGGCTGCAACTCGGTAATGGCTACAGCTGCTGCACTCGAATATGGTGACTATGCGATTACTGAGGCAGGATTCGGTGCCGACTTAGGTGCGGAGAAGTTCTTCAATATCAAGTGCCGTAAAGCAGGTCTACAACCAGCGCTTACCGTAGTGGTTGTAACCTTGCAAGCTCTCAAAATGCATGGCGGTGTGGCTCTCGAAGACATCAAGAAGCCTAACATCCAGGGAATGGAGAATGGATACTGGAACCTCGACAAGCACGTGCGCAACATGCAAAGCTTCGGTCAGACTGTAGTGATTGCATTCAACAAGTTTGCTACGGATACAGATGAAGAGATAGAGGTACTTCGCAAGCATTGCGAGGAAATGGGCTGCGGTTTTGCCGTAAACAGCGCCTTTGCAGAAGGCGGCAAGGGAGCCATGAAACTGGCAGAACTGGTAGTGAAGACCATCGACGAGCGTCCTTCAGCCCCATTGCAGTTGACCTACAACGACGATGAGCCTGTCCTGCAAAAGATAGAGGACGTGGCATTCCGTCTGTATGGCGCAGGCAGCGTGACACTAAGCGAATCGGCCCAGGCCATGATCGAAGAAATCAAGAAGCTGGGTGTAGCCCACTTCCCTATCTGCATTGCTAAGACTCAGTATAGTTTCTCTACCGACGCCAAGGCTTATGGACCTACCGAGGGTTTCGAGCTTCACGTAAGAGACATTACCCTGAACATGGGTGCCGAGATGATAGTAGTCATTGCAGGCCCTATCATGCGCATGCCCGGACTCCCCAAGTCACCACAAGCCGAGCGCATCGACGTGGTGAATGGAGAGATTACAGGCTTGTCATAAACAGCTTTTCATGAATGGCTGTCAGAAGAATCACTCGTCATGATTCCGCATCGCTTTCGAAGCGGCAAGACTGAACTCGCAGCCACAATACAACTGATTATAAAACTCATTGAGGCGCAGCAGCTCGCTGCGCCTTAATTGTAAACCACCTTTTCGCCAGTTCTGACTCCACCATTCCACGTCGGGACAGTCGCTCACAGCCACCATTCCCGCTGTATCTATCTGTCGGATGTTCTTCCAGCGCGAGGAAGCCAACGTAGTAGTAAGCCACTTGAAACCATGCGTCTGGGCATAGCAGGCTGCATGATGCAACCGATACTGGAAACACACCGAACAGCGTGATCCTCTTTCCGGCTCATTCTCCAGTCCGGCTATAGCCTTTTTCCAGTCAGCATGGTCGTACTCGTCTTCCACGTAGGGCACATCCTGCTGTTGCAGAAAGCGGATAAGCTCATGCTTTCGAATATCAAACTCCTGTTGAGGATAGATATTGGAATTGGAAAAATATACGGTAGGGCGTATACCGTTGCGCAACATACACTCCACGATGGCTGCCGAACAGGGAGCACAGCAGGCATGCAACAGCACTGAATGCTCGTTGGCAGAAACGCCATCGGGCAAGGATATTTTCAAAAACTTATATTGTTCTTCAGGTTGTATCTTCATTTTATTTATTTTTACGATTAATACCTAAAAAGCATAAGCCATTTGGCTAAATGAAAGATGGAGTACAGTCTCACGACACCCTCCATCCATTTTTATATGCGAAAACTTCAGCAAAGGTACATTTTTTTGATGAATAATTGCACTTGTTGTAGTTAAAGAATTTAAAGAAAGATAAGAAGTGGAAGAAATAGGGAAAGAATAAGAAACAAAGGAAGTAAGAGCCTGGCTGTTAACACCACTCCTACAAAATGCAACAAAGCCGCTGAAATTCAGCGGCTTTGTGTTGTTTGTTACCTATAGGCTTATTACCTCTATATACTAATGCTTGTCTGCTTTATCCGAAGTTATCATACATGATACTTTCCTGGTCTACGCCGAGACTGTCGAGATAATCAGTAACAGTCTTGATCAGCATTGGAGGTCCGCAGAGATAGTACTCGCAATCCTCAGGAGCCTCGTGATCCTTCAAATAGGTATCACGGATGCAGTTGACAGCAAATCCCTCGTAGTACTTCACGCCCTGAGCATCTGCCACTGGGTCCTTGC
>ERZ1026878.363-NODE-363-length-35855-cov-11.580391_pt1 | contig 35855 bp, 28 predicted proteins | sample MGYA00380169_ERZ1026878 | MGnify/ENA primary metagenome ERZ1026878 (study PRJEB33269, sample SAMEA4719805) | human gut metagenome | biome: human-associated habitat; feature: organic feature; material: feces | place: Cameroon | collected 2013-10 ...
ACTATATACGTTATTAATCCACTTATATAAAAAGAGAAACCAAATAATTCATGTAGCCTTTTCATTTATAATTACTTTTTATTCATACAGTTACCAAAATCATATTTTGGTCAAAAATACAAATTAAAAACAAATACTACAAACAGTATTTTTATTTTTTATAATTTCATAAGAAAACACAACAAATTATTTATAAGCATCCCACTATCTAATAATTATAACCCTATTTGTTATTTTTTTCGTAACTTTGCAGAGTTATATCCACTTGAAACATACATAATTATATAAATGAAGAAACTTTTTATCGAGACATACGGCTGCCAGATGAACGTGGCAGACTCTGAAGTAGTGGCTTCAATCATGCAGATGGCAGGCTACGAACTGTGCGAGAACGAGGCTGAGGCTGACGCTATCTTCCTCAACACCTGCTCTATCCGCGAGAACGCAGAGAACAAGATATACGGACGACTTGAGACTCTGCACGCAGAGAAGAAGAAGGGACGCGAGCTTATACTCGGCGTGCTCGGCTGCATGGCTGAGCGTGTACGCGAAGACCTCATACAGAACCACTTCGCCAACCTCGTTTGCGGTCCCGACTCCTACCTCAATCTGCCGGACATGATTGCGCAGTGCGAGAACGGACAGAACGCCATGAACATCGAACTGAGCACCACCGAGACCTACCGCGACGTTGTGCCGCAGCGCATCGGTGGCAACCGCGTGAGCGGTTTCGTGAGCATCATGCGTGGCTGCAACAACTTCTGCCACTACTGTATCGTGCCCTACACTCGCGGACGCGAACGCTCACGCGACGTGGAGAGCATCCTGCGCGAGGTGCGCGACCTGCACGACCGTGGCTTCAAGGAGGTAACACTGCTCGGACAGAACGTGAACAGCTACGGACTCACGCCTGCCGGAAAGCGCATCGAGGGCGGCTGCTCGTTCGCCGAACTGCTGCACAAGGTGGCTCAGAGCGTGCCAGATATGCGCGTGCGCTTCACCACATCCAACCCCGAAGACATGACCGACGACATCCTGTACGCCGTAGCCGAAGAGCCTAACCTCTGCAAGCACATCCACTTCCCGGCACAGAGCGGTTCGACAAAGATACTGAAGCTGATGAACCGCAAGTACACACGCGAGCAGTACTTGGAGCGCGTGGAGGCAATACGCCGCATCATACCCGGCTGCGGACTCTCTACCGACCTCTTCGTGGGCTATCACGACGAGACACCGGAGGACCACGCAGAGACACTCTCGCTGGTGCGTGAGTGCCAGTTCGACTCGGCTTTCATGTTCAAGTACTCCGAACGCCCGGGCACATACGCCGCAAAGCACCTGCCCGACAACGTGCCGGAGGAGGTGAAGATAGAACGCCTCAACGAGCTTATAAGCCTGCAGACGGAGGTGAGCGCAGAGCAGAACCGCAAGGACATCGGCAAGACATTCGAGGTGCTCGTAGAGGGCTACTCGAAGCGTTCGCGCGAGCAGCTCATGGGACGCACCGAGCAGAACAAGGCGGTGGTGTTCAACAAGGGCACATACCGCATCGGCGACCGCGTCATGGTGAAGATAACGGATGCCACATCGGCTACACTGTTAGGCACTATAGCAGAATAAACCCACCGTCAGGCACTACATCAGAATAAAGACATGAAAGAATTTCTACAGGTACTGAGGCGCTTCGTGCCACCATACAAGAAGTACATCGCGCTGACAGCCACGTTCAACGTGCTGTCGGCTGTGCTCAACATCTTCTCTTTCGCAGCACTCATCCCCATCCTTCAGATACTCTTCCGAACAGAAGGCGCAGGCAGTGCTACGCATCTCATGCCGTGGAGCTTCGACAACATAAAGGAGGTGCTGTCGAACAACGCCGACTACTACGTGACGCAGCTCATCGCCAACGTCGGACCGACCACTACCCTACTCGTAATCGGTCTGTTCCTCGCCTTCACCACGTTCCTCAAGACGGGTGCATACTTCCTTTCGTCGGCCACAATCATACCTGTGCGAACGGGCGTGGTGCGCGACATACGCAACCAGCTCTACCGCAAGATTACATCGCTGCCGCTCAGCTTCTTCTCCGACGAACGCAAGGGCGACATCATAGCGCGTATGACGGGCGACGTGCAGGAGGTAGAGAGCTCGATAATGTCGTCGCTCGACATGCTCTTCAAGAACCCTATTCTCATCACGTTCTACTTCGGAGCACTCATCTTCATCTCGTGGCAGCTCACGCTCTTCACCATCGTCTTCGTGCCAATCTTCGGATGGTTCATGGGCTGCGTGGGCAGAAAACTCAAGAAGAAGTCTATCAAGGCGCAGTCGCTCTGGAGCGACACTATGTCGCAGGTGGAGGAAACGCTCGGCGGACTGCGCATCGTGAAGGCGTTCTGCGCAGAGGACAAGATGAACACACGCTTCTCGAACATCAACAACGAATACCGCGACGCCGTGCAGCGCGTGAACATACGCCAGCAGATGGCGCATCCGATGAGCGAGTTCCTCGGCACGGTGCTCATCATCATCGTGCTCTGGGTGGGAGGCATACTGGTGCTCGACAACAAGATACTCTCCGGCCCGTCGTTCATCTACTATCTCGTGATGCTCTACTCCATCATCAACCCTCTGAAGGAGTTCTCCAAGGCGAGCTACAACATTCCGAAGGGTCTTGCCTCGATGGAGCGCGTAGACAAGATTCTGAAGGCGGAGAACACCATCAAGGAGCCTCTGCAGCCGAAGCACATCGCTTCGTTCGAGCATCAGATAGAGTTCCGCCACGTATCGTTCCGCTACGGCGAGCAGTGGGTGCTGCGCGACATCAACCTCGTGATAGAAAAGGGCAAGACCGTGGCTCTCGTCGGACAGAGCGGATCGGGCAAGTCGACACTCGTCGACCTCATTCCGCGCTACTACGACGTGCAGGAGGGCGAGGTGCTCATCGACGGCATCAACGTCAAGGATCTCGGCATACACGACCTGCGTCAGCTCATCGGCAACGTCAACCAGGAGGCGATACTCTTCAACGACTCGTTCCGCGGCAACATCACGTTCGGCGTGGAGAGTGCCACGCAGGAGCAGATTGAGCAGGCGGCGCGCATAGCCAACGCCCACGAGTTCATCATGCAGACCGAGCAGGGCTACGACACCAACATCGGCGACCGCGGTGGACGTCTCTCCGGCGGACAGCGACAGCGTGTGAGCATAGCCCGCGCCATACTGAAGAATCCGCCTATACTCATCCTCGACGAGGCTACATCGGCACTCGACACCGAGAGCGAACGCCTCGTGCAGGACGCGCTGGAACGCCTTATGAAGTCGCGCACGACGGTGGCTATCGCCCACCGCCTGTCTACCATCAAGAACGCCGACGAAATATGCGTGATGCACGAGGGCGAGATTGTGGAGCGTGGCACGCACGAAGAACTCATCGCACTTGGTGGCTACTACAAGAAACTGCACGAAATGCAGAAGTAACAGCCTTAGGGATAAAGAAAGCCCGAAGTCCTGATCTACCGGACTTCGGGCTTTCTTCATTCTACCGAATAGCAATATATATTTACGCCTTCCTACTTCAACGATTCGTCATACAATACATTGGTTGCCATATGCTGCACTTCGTTGACTATAGCAGGATAAGCCTTAACAAACTCATGCAATCCAATACTATTGCCTTGCTCGTCATAGGTTTTGCCTACGCCCTGAAATTCGGTTCCTTCAACCGCAACCTTGCCGTTTGCATGAAACACCTTTATCAATGTAACCTTTCCCTCTTCAAAAGTCATACATACCGTTTTATTGTCTTCAGACCATGCCTTTCCACTGAAAGGCTCTTCACCATAATACGCTACGGTAAGGCTCTTGTTGAATACCAGCTGACTTATCTTAACCTCCTTAGTACACGACATAAGAGTGAATACGCACAAAATCAATAAAAGTTTTCTCATATAGAACTACTGTATCTTGTTATATATTTATTGTGTAGAATATTTTCTCGAACACAGCCTTTTCCTTATTCCAATCTCTCGTTGAATAAGTGGCTGTATTCGTTCTGCCCGCCGTATCGGTAAATGTGAATACAACCGGTGTCGCTGATGTGTATAACTTCTTTATGTCCTTGTAGCTCAACTGAGCAGTTGTACGCACAACAAAGTTGCGACCTTTAGTTTCGTGATACAAAAGCTTTACATCTGAAGCCTCCGTCGTAAACGTACCGTTGCTCACGGACAAGCGGCTTATATCCTCGCGATTAGGCGAAACAACAGTGAAGTTCATGGTCAACGAGTCGCAATGAGACACATAAGTCATATCGAATACAAATCGCTTAATGTCCTTGCTACGCTCGCTCAGCTTCTTGTTACCAATAAAATAAGCATCTCCCTTTTTTGTAGAGAAGGGATTTAAGCGGTTCGAAACAGACTGTGCGCTCGTACCGGCAATGCCAGTTGCAAGCATTATCATTAATAGAAATATTCTCATCTATCATCTATTTTAAAAAAAGAAGGATAACCTACTATTGTTGGTTATCCTTCCTATAAATTTCATTTAACCGAAACTACATCTTAGTGATTACTCACCGTAAACGTAAGTTGTCTTTGTACCGTAAAGACCAAGGATGCTTGTTGTCTTAACGTCAACGTGAGAAATCTTCTTGATACCTGCCTCCTTAGCAGCTTTGTTAATACTTGCGTCACCACCGAAAGTCAGAACGCTGAGGAATACTGGATAAGAAGCCTGACCACACTTTGTACCTACTGTGTTTGATGTTGCAGCGAGTGGATTCACTGCTGAACAGCTTGTCATTGCTGCAGCTACCAAGAGAGCTGCCATTACCTTTAATGATTTCATAGACAATAAATTTAAATTTTTGTAATTGTATAAAAATACTATTTGCAAAAGTAAATAGTTATTAATGAATAGATGTTTTTTTTGTTAATTTACCTTAAACGGTTGCATTTTTATGCACAAAACTAATCTAATACACCTATTAGTATAAAATAAACATAACAAAGCCATACTTTTTACCGCACGATATAAAAACCCAACAACCACAGAACAACCAGTTATCAACAATTCACAAAACCTGTTGATAACTCTATAATAGACTGATTAACAATTCTTAGTTATCAACAAACCTGTGTATAACTACGTTAGTTAGTAGGTACAGGAGTACTTACAGGCATGTATATGAGGGTAGCGAGATGGGAAAAAAGCGTGTACGGGAGAGCAATGTTATACACAGGAGGACAGCGTGATTGCGCACAGGAGGGTAGCGTTATACACAGGAGGGCAGCGTGATTGCGCACAGGAGGGTAGCGTAATCATGCACAGGAGGGTAGCGGGGTTGTGCGCAGGAGGGTAGCGTGGCTATGGCAGGATGCCATAGCCTCCTAAATTAGCGAGTTATTCACAATTATCAACAACCTGTTGATAACTACATAACTAACTAATAACTAATGTAATGTTATCCACAAACACGTTGATAACTATGTTTAATAAACACTTTCGCACTCCGAAACATCATGTTTTGTCATCGGATTCCGTACGCCGTCCAATCAGATTCCGTCCGCCGCCCGATTGGATTCCGTCCGCCACCCGATCGGACGGCGTTCGGTGCACGATGACATAAGCTGCAGTTATAAACAATATTAGCTATAGTTATACCCAACATTAGCGATACTACAACCCAACATCAGCAACACTCTTACACCGCATCAGCTGTAGTAATCCCCGTCAGCAATAGGTATGCTATAGCATGACAACACCCTGTACATTGTTGATAATGTGGATAACACAGGTAACAGGCTGATATACAACAATAAGTTATCAACACATGTTGTTAAGAAACCGGTGGAAAGATGATGCTGTGACAGCGAATTGATATAATTAACAAGTTCATTCGCACCATAAAACGACCGTGTCAACATAAAAACAACGCTTCACCTGTTGATATTGTTTATAACTTGTGCAAGACGCTGAAAACCAATAGAAAGTTATTAACAGATGTGTGGATAACTATGTTAATAGGAGGGTATGGCATCCCTGCCATACCCACGCAGCCGTATTTATGGTTGCGTGCAGTCACACTGCCTTATTGATGGCAAATTGCGTGGGTATGGCAAGGATGCCATACCCTCCTATGTCTTCATTTCGAGTTTTAACACACACCTCCTGTTATTGTCCACAAACATGTTGATAACCTGTTGATAACTTACTAACAACACTGTTAACAACTTAGCGGTTATCAACAGGCGGACAGGCAGAGTAGGGTGGATGTGGATAACTGTGTGCGTTATCAAATTAATATTCTAAAGTTTTCCACAGGTTTTTAAGAGAAAAAGATATAAACTTATTAACTTTGCAGGTGTAATAGCACTTTTGTGTATAACTAACATATATAGCTCATTTTCAAAGAGAAGATATTAACACAACCTGTTGACAATGATGTCTTACAGGTTTATAACGAAATAACCAAAGAAATAGGTAGAAAGTTTTCAACGTACTAACAGTATATCATACTCATAATCTTTTTCTTTTCTTTAAAAATAAAAAGAAATAGATATATAAAGAGATGTTGGTAAGTAGTCTGCTCGTTAACTTGTCTATTTGTTTACTCGTCAACTAAAAAAAATATGAACAACGATTGGAAAGAGAAGGGTTACATCGACGAAGCGGTTGATGAATCCGTTGACTTGAAAAAAGAGATACGTCGATTGTGTGAGGAGAAGGACGCTGTTGTGCTGGCTCACTACTATACGGTGGGCGAGGTGCAGGAGGTGGCTGACTTCATTGGCGACTCGTTGGCATTGGCTCGTAAGGCTGCGAAGACCGATGCGAAGATTATCGTGATGTGTGGTGTGCACTTCATGGCTGAGACCTGTAAGCTACTCTCGCCGGAGAAGAAGGTGTTGTGCCCAGACCTCACTGCCGGCTGCTCGCTTGCCGACTCGTGCAAGGCGGAGGACCTGAAGGCGTTCAAGGAGCAGCATCCTGGCTATAAGGTGGTGAGCTACGTGAATACGACGGCTGCGGTGAAGGCACTCACAGACGTGGTTGTCACCTCGGGCAACGCGAAGAAGGTGGTGGACAGTCTGCCAAAGGACGAGAAGCTCATCTTCGGTCCCGACTATAACTTAGGCAACTATATAAACAGTGTTACGGGTCGCGATATGCTGCTGTGGAACGGCGGATGCCATGTGCATGAGAAGTTCTCGGTAGAGGCTATCGTGAAATTGAAGGCGGAGCACCCGAAGGCTGTGGTGATGGCTCACCTGGAGTGTAAGGCACCGGTGCTGGCTGTGGCTGACGTGAAGGGTTCTACGGCTACGATGCTCGATTATGCTAAGGAGCATAAAGAAACAAAAGAATACATCATAGCTACCGAGGCTGGCATCCTGCACGAGTTGCAGCGTTGCTGTCCCGACGTGACATTCTATCCGGTTCCGCCGGAGGTGTCTGAGGGTGGGGTAGGCTGCTCTTGCAATGAGTGCGAGTATATGAAGAAGAATACGTTGCTCAAGATATACAATACGCTGCGCTACGAGCTTCCGGAGGTGACTGTTGACGAATCTATCGCCAAGAATGCCGTTAAGCCAATAGAGCGAATGCTTGAGCTTTCCTAAGGAGTGGTTCCCACTGAATTGTAGGAGGGTATGGCAGGGATGCCATACCCACGCAGCCAGAATAATACTCCCACAGAATTCACAGAATTCACAGAACAGACTGGCAGAGAATATTCTCCCACAGATTTCACAGATTTACACAGATATTTACTCCCACAGAATTCACGGAATTCACAGAACAGACTGGCAGAGAATATTCTCCCACAGATTTCACAGATTTACACAGATATTTACTCCCACAGAATTCACGGAATTCACAGAACAGACTGGCAGAGAATATTCTCCCACAGATTTCACGGATTTACATAGATATTTACTCCCACAGAATTCACGGAACACACAGAACATTTTGCTTACATCTGTGTAAATCCGTGAAATCTGTGGGAGTTTCTTCTCAGTAATAAACTTCTGTGAATTCTGTGTATTCTGTGGGAGCCCACTACGCAGCCTAACCATCTGTGTAAATCCGTGAAATCTGTGGGAGAACATTACTGTAACAGGGTGCATGGGTATGGCAGGGATGCCATACCCTCCTACAAATCTGTGGGAGTTTCTTCTCAGCAATAAACTTCTGTGAAATCTGTGGGAGAACATTGCTGTAGCAGGGTGCATGGGTATGGCAGGGATGCCATACCCTACTATGTGGGAGACAGGTACCCCCATTAAAACTTCTTCAGCAGGAACGACGGTTTTACGCGCAGATAGATGCCAGCCGCAAGACTCACCTTATTATTATTGTTATACACCTTGTCGCCAACGACGAAGTCGTCCGTGGGCAGCGTGTTGAACACATCAGCCTGCACGCCCCATGAGAACCCCTTACCGAGTTTTTGTGCATAGCTCAGTTGAGCACAGACGGTGCGGTTACGCTGCATCTGGAAGTCGCGGTTGTGTATACCCACCGAGCCGTAGAGAGGGTTGCCGAAGATAGATATGAACTTTGAGCTATCCCAGTAGGCACCGCGCAGACAGAAGCGCCAGATGTCAGCCTCCGCTTTCAGATATAGTCCTTTGCCATTGTCGAAGGGTAGGAGAGCACCCGTCATCTGTCGATAGTAAGCCACGTCAGCCTCTGCATTCAGGCGCGTAAGAATAGAGTTGTCGGTGTGTATCGTTACGCCGACACCTGCCGCTGCGTTCATCCATGTCTTCACCTGCCGCTGTTCGGCGTCAGGGTTTATCTCGCCACCGCGGTGCTGCATCACCACCTGCAAGGGGAAGTAGACATGCGTGCGTCGCTCTGGACGGTTAGCCTTGAAGCGTGTTGACAGTCCGAAGGTGAACGCCTCCTGATGCGTGTCCTTGTCGAAGATGAAGCTCTCCCAGTTCACCCACACGTCGAAGTCGAGCGGTTTTGTCTGCCACTGCATCTGCACGCCCATCTCGGGGTCAGCCGAGAGAGCGTTCTCCTGATTGTAGAGCGGTTCGATGAGTCGGTGGTTCGCCCCACCATATATATTACCGAGTATGAGGTTGAAGTTTCGGCTCACAGCCAGTTGCACGTTGAAGAACGGTAGCAGATGGAAGCCCGTCTGCGTTTGGTCGCCCTTCCATGTTGCTATGTCGCTATAGTTGAGGTTAGGATATTTGTTTGCACCCCAATAGTGGAGCATACTAACGCCCACCTCCACGCGCAAGTTCTTCAGTGGCTGATAGCTCACCGTGGGCTGCAGGCGGTAGCCAGGCAGCGTGTATCCCTTCGAGAGGTATCCCTTATACTCATTGTCGCGGAAGAAGCACAGAGCGTCGAAGTTGAGTCGCAGCTCACCGCACGAGGTAGAGTCGATGCGGTGGCTGTTCTCGAACAGTAGCGAGTCGATATGTACGCTGACCTGTGCCTTAGCGTTAGCGGTCGTTAGCAGCAAAAGTGCCGCGGTAAGAAGTGTCGGTAAACGTTTCATTAGTTTCTTATTACTACTTTCTAAGTTTCTTGTTTAGCTGTTCGATTGTGAGGTTTGTAGCCGTCACCTTTCCGTTTTCGATGACTATATTGTCGGGTATGTTCGACATGCCGAGGAGGTTGTACACATCGCCGTCTATCGACTTGCCGTCGCAGATGGTAATGACATCTTCTATTTCTCTTGAGTTGAGTATTCTGCGACATTCAGCGCGCGAGTAGTCGAGACATATATTCACCACCTTGACCTCTCCTTTCGTCTCTTTCTGCAGTAGTGCCATGCTCTGTAGCATCGATATACTATTGTAGTGCCATGATGCCCATGCCACCACTACTGTTGTGCCAGCGGTGGAGAGTGTGGCGTTGTTCACCGGCTTGCCATTGATGTCGTAAGCTGCGAACTTCGGAATACGGCTGTTTGTGGTGAGCGTTGTGCGGTTGTTTATGCTCTGTTGTAGACTCTTAAGAGAGTTGTTCCCGGGTTGATGTTCAAGCATGAGGTTTATCAGCTGTCGTGCAGTGGCGAAGTCGGGACGCTCCTTCTGCAGGAAGAAGTTGCGCACGACGTATGTGCTCACTATCGATTCGGGATGATCCTCTACGAATTGGCGTGCGTATTTCTGTATCTCGTTGGGTGAGGCGTTTGCAATCTGTTCACGCAGTTGGTTCATCAGTTCGTTCGGTTTTGTGCCTTTCACCTTCATCTCTTTCAGGTGTGAAGCGTCGCCTTTTATGTCTACGCTCTTTCCTGGTGCAGCAAACACGGGTTGCTCGGTGAAGTTGGGGAACACAATCATCAGTGTCATCTCTTTCTTACACTCCACCTTATATGTAAAGCGTCCTGCTTGCACCTTTATAGTGTCGATACCCTTTAGGTTGCCATCTGGGCTATATACATAAAACTCGCCCTGATTAAGGTTCAGGAGCCTGCCGTCGATTTCGAAATGACGACTATCGGTTCCACATGACACCATAATCAGGGCGAGTAATGTCGCTATAATTGTTTTGTTCATTTTAGTCGTATGAACTGAAGTTAGAATAAGAAGGCTGAGAGCAATAACCCTCAGCCTTCATTTATTTTTAATTGTTTAAAACGTCTTGCCACGTCTTACTTCAGAAGAGAGAGCTCCAAGTCCTTTGCAGCGTACTCCTTCAAAGAAGGATCCTTCTGGAGAGCCTCCTTGAGGTAAGAGTTAGCAGCGAACTTGTTGCCACGACGTGCAGCTACGATAGCGCGGAGGTAGTCGGTCATACCGTTCGGGTTAGCTACCTTGTCAAGAGTGCTTGTAGCGCCCTCGTAGTCCTTGTTCAGGATCTGAGCAAGAGCTGCAGTGTTTGTGTTCTGCTTGTTGAAGTCCTTGTCAGCCTGAGCGTAGTTGCCCTTAGCGATGTTGAGTGCGCCGAGAGCCGACTGTACGTTCTCAGAGCCAGAAGCCTTAGCAATCTGACGTTCTGCACCCTGTACGTCGCCCTCGATGAGCGAAATGAGACCGAGGTTAGCCTGTGCCTCCGGAGTAGATGAACCGAGAGAAGTAGCCTTCTGAGCGTACTGCTTAGCAGCTGCTACGTCGCCCTTAGCGAGTGCAAGAGCAGCGAGGTTGTTGTAAGCGCGGTAGTCGTTCGGGTAAACCTCTGTTGTCTTCTTGTAGATTTCCTCCTTCTTAGCTGCCGACTCCTCGAGAGTAGCAGAGTAGAGAAGTTCGTCAACGCTCAGCTTAGTAGCGTCGCTGCTGTACTGCTCCTTGATCTGGTCGTCGCTACGGCCGATTGTCTCATAGTTGATGATGAGGCGTGAACGGCGAAGCTCTGGGAGGATGCCGTCAGCAAGCTCCTGGAAGCCTGCAGACATGTTGCGGATCTGCTGCTCGCGCTCCTGCGGGTCGCTATACATAGAGAGCACGCGGAGGATAACCTCCTTGTCCTGAAGATTAGATGCTGCAACGAGCTTCTGGAAACCGTCCCAGTCCTGTGCTGTGTAGTGAGCGTCGATAGCTGCGTTCACCTTTGTCTTCTTCAATGTACCCTTAACGTACTTCTCTGACTCGTTCTGACGGTTGCCGGCGAGCTTATCGTTGAACTTAACGCCACCATCTGGTGAAGCGTAAGCCTGGATTTCTACGTTCTGTACGTTGTAGCCTTCCTTGTCAGCGTTGATCTTCTTAAGCAACTCTACAAACTCCTTAACAGAGTTGTTCTTGAGCTCGCTCTTGCGGATGTTAGCCTGGTTGATGAGGAACTTGATGTTAGCCTCCTGCTTAGCAGCGTTTACGCGCTGGAATGCGTCAGGAGCGATGCAGCCACTCTCAGAAACGAGAGTCTTCTTGTAGAGCTCTGATGTAGCGATAACGCCATCAGCTACCTTCACTGCAGGTACGTCGAACTGCTTCTTGCCGATGCGTGCGTCGAATGTGAGGAACATCTCGCTCTGCTGCATCTCTGGAACGTACTTGAAGTTAGACTTCATTGTGTAGCGACCACCTACCTTGTAAGAGATAGTCTGATCGTTGCCCTTTACTTTCTCACCCTGGAAAGTAGCACTCTGACCCTTAGCTACCTGACCGTCAGCGTAGCGCAACTCTGGAGTAACTGTGACAACAGCCTTCTTCTTCATGTACTTCTCTGGGAATGTTCCGTTGATTGTAGCTGGAACATCGCCTGCGTTTGCCTCAAGTGGGTTAGGGATAACTGTGAAGTTGTCCGCTGAGAGCGGTCCAAGCTTCGAACAAGATGTCATGAACAGCATTGTAGCTGCAGACAGTAAAAGAAGATTGTTTTTCTGCATAATTTGTATGAAAATATTAATTGATATATCTATTAGTGTTATTACACACGCTTAATGCGTGTACGTGTACATAATAATGTGCTACAAAGATACGCACTTATATTGTTTGTGACAAAGACAACTGTATTTAATTATGTTTAATTAACGATATGAATAGCTTCTTAACTCCTATAATAATAAAAAGACAGCAGAGATAAGTCTCAGCTGTCTTTTTATGTTGGTTTTTGATTGGTTTGGCTTAGTTGAGAGCGTCTGAAAGCTCGGCACCTGCCTTGAACTTAGCAACCTTCTTTGCTGCAATCTGAATCTTCTCACGAGTGCGGAGGTTCATGCCTTCGCGAGCCGGGCGCTCGTTAACACTGAATGTACCGAAGCCGATGAGCTGTACCTTGTCACCCTCAACGAGAGCTGTCTTGATTGCTTCTACTGCAGCTTCGAGAGCCTTCTTTGCGTCAGCCTTGCTGAGTTCAGCACCTACTGCTATCTTCTCTACTAATTCTGTCTTGTTCATAATTCTGTTGTATTTAAATTGTTTATAAATGTTAGTTTTCTCTGAGTTTGAAGAGCTAAAAATGTGTAACTCACACTATTTCAGTGACAAATTTAGAGTTTTCCTTTCATAAATCAAACAAAAAACAGAAAAAAGTGCATAATTAATTGAAAAAAAAAGCGCGAAGAGCCTGTTTTATGCCTTTTTACGTGGATTTTTCGTAATTTTGCCACTCTAACGATGCAATGTTTACAAATATATAAAAATGTGATATGAATAATATTCCAACGATAACAAAAAACTTACTTATTGTGAATGTAGTGGTATTCTTAGCCACTTATTTATTTAGAACTATGGGTGTAGACCTCAACAATGTTTTAGGTTTGCACTTCTTTCTTGCGCCCGACTTTCACATCTATCAGCTCTTTACATATATGTTCGCTCATGGTGGTTTCAGCCATATCTTCTTCAATATGTTTGCGCTGTGGATGTTCGGCTGTATCGTTGAGCGCACTTGGGGACCGAAGAAGTTTCTCACTTATTATATAGTGTGCGGAGTAGGCGCTGGTCTGTTTCAGGAGTTGGCACAGTTCGCGCAGTTCTATTTTATAGCAAGCGAACAACTTCCTCACTTCACATTGGCTCAGACAATGAAAGTGGCTAATGCCAATGCTGCCTTCCTTAACCTTTGGACCACCGTGGGTGCATCGGGTGCTGTCTACGGCATACTGCTCGCCTTCGGTATGCTCTATCCCGAGGAGCGCATCTTTATATTCCCGTTGCCTGTGCCTATCAAGGCAAAGTGGTTTGTGATGGGTTATGCTGCGATAGAATTGTTCATGGCTTACTCTTCTACGGGCGACGGAGTGGCTCACCTGGCTCACTTGGGCGGTATGGTGTTTGGTTTCTTCCTCATTCGCTACTGGCGACGCCACCCCGACATTCGCTACAGTCGTCGCAGCGGACAGCAGTTCTTCGACTCTATGCGTGCCTCGTGGGAGCGTCGCACGGGGCGCAAAGATCGTGGCGGTGTGTTTACTAATAGTGCAAATACACGCCATGAGAGCGATTGGGACTACAACGCACGCCGCAAGGCAGAGCAGGAGCGAATGGACGAGATATTGGATAAGATACGTCGTAATGGTTACGAGTCGCTAACGCGTGAAGAGAAACAGCAACTCTTCGATGCAAGTAACAGAAAATAAAAACAGACTTACACGCTTTGAAAAATATAAAATCAATAATCTTTCGCATCGTCGCCGCATTCAATGTGGTGACGGTGCTCTTTATGTTAGCTATAGGATATAGCGACAGGGTTAACCCTACGGCTCATCCGTTGATAGCTAACATTGGGCTTGTATTCCCCTTGTTTTTGCTGCTTAATATAGCATTTCTCGTCTTTTGGTTGTTGTTTTGTAAGCGTGGGGCACTCATCTCGTTAGTCGGAATGATAGTATGTTTCGGTCCGGTGCGCACTTATGTTCCGCTGAATGTTCCGTCTTCGGCTCCTGAGGATGCGTTGAAAATAATGTCGTACAATGTATTCTGCTTTTCTACGTGGACCGACTTGTCGCAGCCATGCGCTATAGTCGATTATATGTTGGAACAGGACGCTGATATCGTTTGCTTGCAGGAAGCTGATGTACAATGGGCAAAGCGTGTGAAGATAGACTCGTTGATGGACGTGAAGTATCCTTACAGAAAGTATAGTGGCTCGAAAAATCCCAAAGGAGGCGATGCTGTCGGTATATATAGTAAGTTGCCGATAGTAGGGGAGGAATATATATCCACCGAAGAGGATACATATAACGCCGTATCTTATGCTCTAAAGACAGGTGAAAAGGACACTACGCTTGTTATTGTAGCCCACTTCCAGGTTACCGGATTGTCGCCCGAAGACCGTACACGTTTTAAGTCGATGTTGAAAGGTGACATGGAAAGCGATGAAACAAAACAGGAAACACATCGCCTGTGGAACCTGCTTGGCGAGTCGTCAGCGAAACGTGGACCACAGGCAGACGCTGTGGCTGAATACATTGAGCATCATAAGAATCAGAGCATAATCCTTGCAGGCGACTTCAACGATTCGCCCATATCCTATACCCATCAACGCTTAGCTAAAGAACTCACCGATTGTTATGTAGCTACGGCGAATGGTCCTGGTATATCTTACCACTACAACGCTTTCTATGTGCGCATTGACAACATCATGTGCTCCGACCATTGGAAACCCTATGAGTGCAAGGTGGATAATAGCATAAGTGCATCCGATCATTATCCGATTGTATGTAAGCTGCAAAGGGTAAAATAACAATGAGTATAGGTGTGATGACACCACTTTAGAAAGTGCTTTTTCACCTTATATATTATAAAAATATTTAAAAAACTGGACTTTTATAAGTGTTTTAAACTCTTAAACCTCTGCAAAACAAAGAAATAAAGCTATAAATTTCGGTTTAACTGAAAAAATCTGTAACTTTGCACGCTATCTGTATACACAGCGAAAAAATAATAATAACAAAAAATAAATCAAAAAAATGCAGAACAAAGGTATTGTAATTGTAACAGCCGTCCTTTTGACGCTTGCAAGTATCTTCTATCTCTCGTTCTCGGCTGCCACAAAGTACTATGACAGCCAGGCTGCGAAGATAAAGGATCCTATCGCACAGCAGGACTACAAGGACTCCGTGAAGTATCTTGGCATCTACTCTTATCAGAAGTGTCTCGAAACACAGATCGGTCTCGGTCTTGACCTTAAAGGCGGTATGAACGTCATCCTTGAAGTGAGCGTTCCTGATGTACTCGAGAACCTCGCCGACCACAAGGTAGACGCAGCTTTCGTTAAGTCGATGAAAGAGGCTCGCGCAGAGCACGAGGTGTCGCAGAGCGACTTCATCACTCTCTTCGTCAACGCTTTCAAGAAGAACGCTCCGGGACGCCATCTCTCAGAGATCTTCGCTACACAGCAGCTCCAGGGCAAGGTGTCGCCTAACTCTTCTGACAAGGAAGTAGAGAAGGTGCTCCGTTCAGAGGTGCAGGCAGCTATCGATAACTCGTTCCTCGTCGTACGTACACGTATCGACAAGTTCGGTGTCGTACAGCCTAACATCCAGAAGCTCGAGGGTCAGCAGGGTCGTATCATGGTAGAAATGCCGGGTATCAACGAGCCGGAGCGCGTGCGTAAGCTCCTCCAGGGTAGCGCAAACCTTGAGTTCTGGGAGACATACAACTCAGACGAAATCATCCCTTACCTCTCACAGCTCAACCAGCGCGAGGCTAACCACCGCTCTGGCGCCAAGGAGGAAGTAGCCGACTCGGCTGCTACCGACACAGCAGCAGTAGCAGCAGCCGAGAAGGTAGAAGCTAAGGCAAAGGCAGCGTTCAAGACAAAGAAGGACGCTAAGGCAGACGACGCAGCAGCTATGGCTGATGCCAAGAAGCAGAACCCGCTCTTCTCTGTGCTCCAGCCTTCTGGCAACGGTGCGCTCAGCCTCGTAGGCTACGCTTCGGCACGCGACACTGCAGAGGTAAACAAGATTATCTACTCGGCTCTTGCTAAGCAGATACTCCCCGCCGACTGCCGCCTCCTTTGGAGTGCTAAGCCAGCTGATGGCATCCAGGCAAAGAACATCTACGAGCTTCACGCCATTAAGGTGACAACCACCAACGGCCGCGCTCCTATCGAGGGCGACGTAGTGACCGACGCTAAGGACCAGTTCAACAACCTTACTGGTTCACCTGAGGTTTCAATGACAATGAACTCTGACGGTGCACGCCGTTGGGCAGCCCTCACAAAGGCTAACGTAGGCAAGGCAATCGCTATCGTACTCGACGGTACAGTTTACTCTGCTCCGCGCGTAAACGGCGAGATTTCTGGCGGTCAGTCGTCTATCTCTGGTAACTTCACAATCGAAGACACAAAGGACTTGGCTAACACTCTTAAGTCTGGACGTATGCCGGCTCCGGCACACATCGTTCAGGAGGAAGTGGTAGGTCCGACACTCGGTGCACAGTCAATCCAGCAGGGCTTCATCTCGTTCATCTTCGCCTTTATCATCTTGATGATCTATATGGTAGTGATGTACGACTTCATCCCGGGTATGGTAGCTAACGGCGCCCTCCTCCTCAACCTCTTCTTCACCATGGGTATCATGGCATCGTTCCAGGCAGCTCTTACAATGCCAGGTATCGCCGGTATTGTGCTCGCCCTCGGTATGGCGGTGGATGCCAACGTGCTTATCTACGAGCGCACCAAGGAGGAACTCAAGAAGGGTCTCGGCACCAAGCAGGCACTCTCGCTGGGTTACAGCAACGCCTTCTCAGCCATCTTCGACTCTAACTTGACATCAATCATCACAGGTATCATCCTCTACGTGTTCGGTACAGGTCCAATCCGCGGCTTCGCTACCACACTTATCATCGGTATCTGCTGCTCGTTCTTCACCGCAGTGTTCCTCACACGCCTCGTTTACGAGAACCGTCTGAAGCACGACAAGTGGACAAAGCAGAACTTCTCTACACGCGTATCACGCAACTTTATGGCGAACAAGAACTTCGCGTTCATGTCGTCATATAAGACATCATTCACAGTGTTCGGCGTTGTAATCCTCATCATGCTTGGCAGCTTCTTCGTACGCGGCTTGAGCAAGGGTATCGACTTCACTGGTGGTCGCAACTACGTAGTGGTGCTCGAGAAGCAGACAGAGCCTGAGCAGGTTAAGGAAGCCCTCGTACCGCTCTTCAAGGGCGCAACAGTTAATGCTCTCGCACTCGGTACAGACGGCAAGACAATCCGCATCTCTACCAACTACAAAATTGAGTCGAACAACCCGGCTATCGACAACGAGGTAGAGGATATCCTCTACAAAGGTCTCCACGGCGCTGGTCTCGTAACTCAGGGCAGCGTTGAGGCGTTCAAGAACCCTGACGTACGCGCAGGCGGCTCTATCGTATCGTCTACAAAGGTAGGTCCGGCAGTGGCTAAGGACATCACACACGGCGCTATCATTAGCGTACTCTTCGCCCTCGCAGCCATCTTCGTCTACATCCTCGTGCGTTTCCGCAACGTAGCGTTCTCAGTAGGCTCTACAGTAGCCCTCGCCGTAGACGCAACAATCGTTATCGGATTCTTCTCACTCCTCTGGGACGTAGTGCCGTTCTCTCTCGAAATCGACCAGACCTTCATAGGTGCTATCCTTACCGTTATCGGTTACTCTATCAACGATAAGGTGGTTGTGTTCGACCGTATCCGCGAGAACCTTACACTCCACAAGAAGATGGATTTGCAGGAGCTCTTCAACAAGTCGCTGAACGAGACCCTCGCACGTACTATCAATACATCGTTCTCAACACTCATCGTGTTGCTCTGTATCTTCTGCTTCGGCGGTGAGAGCACTCGCAGCTTCTCGTTCGCAATGTTGCTCGGTGTAATATTCGGTACACTCTCTTCTATCTTCATGGCTGCTCCGGTGGCTTACCTCACACTCGGTCGCAAGATCAAGCACGATGAGGCTGCTCTCGAAGCCGTAGAAGTGAAGTAACAGACATCGCTTACATAATTATAATAAAAGCGCAACTCCATAAAGGAGCTGCGCTTTTTTGTATTTTTCTACGATTTTCAGTAACTTTGCAGATGAAATTAAAAAACACATAATATAATGGAAGAGAACAAGTTCAAACGCACCACTGTGACTGCGGCTTTGCCGTACGCCAACGGTGGAGTACACATCGGCCACTTGGCTGGCGTGTATGTGCCTGCCGACATCTATGTGCGCTATCTGCGCCTGAAGAAGCAGGAAGTGATGTTCATCGGCGGTAGCGACGAGCACGGTGTGCCCGTGACAATCCGCGCACGCAAGGAAGGCATCACGGTTCAGGAGGTGGTAGACCGCTATCACAACCTTATCAAGAAATCGTTCGAAGACTTCGGCATTTCGTTCGACATCTATAGCCGTACTACATCGAAGATTCACCATAAGTTCGCAAGCGATTTCTTCCGCACGCTCTACGACAAGCATGAGCTCGTAGAGAAGACAGAAGAGCAGTTCTGCGACGAGGTGACTGGCGAGTTCCTCACCGACCGCAACATCGTCGGCACATGTCCGCGCTGCGGCGCTGAAGGTGCTTACGGCGACCAGTGCGAGAAGTGTGGCGCAACACTCTCACCCGAGGAACTTATCAACCCTACAAACAAGAATAACCCGGGTCACGGACTCGTGAAGAAAGCCACAAAGAACTGGTACTTGCCGCTCAACAAGTGGCAGGACTGGCTGAAGCAGTGGATTCTGGAAGACCATAAGGAGTGGCGTCCGAACGTGTACGGACAGTGCAAGTCGTGGCTCGACATGGATCTGCAGCCACGCGCTATGACACGCGACCTCGACTGGGGTATCCCCGTACCGGTAGAGGGAGCAGAAGGCAAGGTGCTCTACGTGTGGTTTGACGCACCTATCGGCTACATCTCCAACACTAAGGAGCTTTGCGACGCACAGCCCGAGAAGTGGGGACCGTGGCAGAAGTGGTGGCAGGACCCCACATCACGCCTCGTTCACTTCATAGGCAAGGACAACATCGTGTTCCACTGCATCGTCTTCCCGACCATGCTGAAGGCTCACGGCGACTATATCCTGCCCGACAACGTGCCCTCTAACGAGTTCCTCAACCTCGAGAACGACAAGATTTCTACATCGCGCAACTGGGCTGTATGGCTCCACGAGTATCTCGTCGACTTCCCCGGCAAGCAGGACGTTCTGCGCTATGTTCTCACAGCCAATGCGCCTGAGACAAAGGACAATAACTTCACATGGAAGGACTTCCAGGATCGCAACAACAACGAGCTGGTGGCTGTTTACGGCAACTTCGTCAACCGCGCCCTGCAGCTAACGAAGAAGTACTTCAACGGCGTAGTGCCCGAGTGTGGCGAACTTCAGGAGGTAGACCTCAAGACTATCGAGGAGTTCAAGGACGTGAAGCAGAAGGTGGAGGCATTGCTCGACACATTCAAGTTCCGCGACGCACAGAAGGAGGCTATGAACCTCGCACGCATCGGTAATAAGTACATCACCGACTGCGAGCCGTGGCACGTAGCAAAGACCGATATGGAGCGCGTAAAGACTATCCTTTACCTCTCTCTGCAGCTCGTGGCTAACCTCGAGATTGCTTTCGAGCCGTTCCTGCCGTTCAGCTCGGCACGTCTGCGCGAGATGCTCAACGTTACCGACACCGACTGGGCTCAGCTCGGCTCTACTGATCTGCTCAAGCCTGGTCATCAGCTCGGCACACCGGCGCTGCTCTTCGAGAAGATCGAGGACGAGGCTATCAATGCTCAGCTTCAGAAACTCGAGGACACAAAGAAGGCTAACGAGGCTGCCAACTATGTGGCTGCACCTATCAAGGAGAACGTAGACTTCGACACATTCGAGAAACTCGACATCCGCGTTGGTCATATCAAGGACTGCCAGAAGGTGAAGAAGTCGAAGAAGCTCCTGCAGTTCACCATCGACGACGGCTCTGGCGTAGACCGCACCATCCTTTCGGGCATCGCGGCTTACTACGAGCCTGAGCAGCTCATCGGCAAGGATGTGCTCTTCGTAGCCAACTTCGCTCCGCGCAAGATGATGGGCATCGAGAGCCAGGGTATGATTCTCTCTGCCGTAAACTTCGACGGAACACTGAACGTAACCACCGTGACAGGAAACGTTAAACCTGGTTCGCAGGTTGGATAATTATTACTTATACAATAAAAACAAGCCCTATACAACAATGTTTGTATAGGGCTTGTTTTATTAGGAGGCTACGGCATTCCTGCCGTAGCCATTAGTAACTGAAATACAACTGTTTGCAATGACTACGGCAAGAATGCCGTAGTCTCCTACAGTTAGCCATTCATCACAATTATATAGTTTTGAACACCCTCCTCCTACGTTTTTTTATTTGTCGCCGAGTCCTTTTACTATTCGCGTTATGCCTTCGTTAAGCAGTTCGCTGGTGCAAGCCATGTTTATGCGTATGAACGCTGCGCCTTCAGTGCCGTACATGCTGCCCGCATTTACCCATACTTTGTTCTCGTGCATGAGCATCTCTTCTATTTCGTCCGATGAGATATGCAGTTCCGAGCAGTCTATCCACGCCAGATACGTGCCTTCCATGCGCATCACCTTGCACTTTGGCAGTTCGCGAGCGAAGCGTTCGCGCAGCAAGTCGTAGTTGCTTGAGATGTATGCGCGCAGCTGTGTGAGCCATTCGTAGCCCTCGTCGCTGTAAGCAGCCTGCAGGGCGATCACTCCGAACGGGTTCACGTCGCACACCTCGTTGATGTTTATGGCGCGGTCGATGCGGTTGCGCACCTCTGCGTCGCGGCAAACGATGTTCGCAATCTGCAGTCCGGCTGTGTTGAACGCCTTCGACGGCGAGCAGCAGGTTATCGAACCGTGGCTCAGCTCGTCGGGCAGCGAACCGAACGGCACGTACTCGTTGTCGTAGAGCGTCAGTTCGCAGTGAATCTCGTCCGACACAACGCGCACGCCATACTTGTGGCAAAGCTCCGCCACGCGGGTCAGTTCGTCGCGAGTCCACACGCGTCCGCCCGGATTGTGCGGGTTGCAGATCAGCATCAGTCGTGCGCGTTCGTGAGCGAGCTTGCGTTCGAGGTCGTCGAAGTCGATTTCGTAGCGCAGTTCCTCCTTATTATATATAAGCGAGTTGGAGACCGTCTCGCATCCGTTGTTGCGTATTGAGGAGAAGAAGCAGTTGTAGACCGGTCCCTGCACTATCACCTGGTCGCCGGGCAGCGTAAGCGCCTTGATAACCGCCGACACAGCCGGCACCACGCCCGACGTGTAGATGATATCCTCGCGGTTGATGTGCCATCCGTGATGCTTACCGAACCAGTTGCACACTGCTTCGTAGTACGCCTCAGGCACACGTGTGTAGCCGAATATGCCGTGCGCCACGCGTCGCTGCAAGGCTTCGGTGATGCAGGGGAAGGTCTCGAAGTCCATATCCGCCACCCACAGCGGAATGATGTCAGCCTCTGGCGCCGAATCCCATTTGTAAGAGTCGGTGCCGCGTCGCTCAGTTGGTCTTGAAAAGTCGTATTCCATAGCTTACGTCCTTTTTATGTATGCTTATGCACGCGTTAAAATCTCGCAGTCAGCCGGCTTTTTGATGTTCTCGTCGAGTATAATCTCGCCTATGCTGTCAGCCACGATGCGTCCTGACGCAGGGTTCTTCACGCTCTTTATGTGTCCGCGTATGTCAGCCTGCACGGTAGAATACTCGAACGCGCGGTCGCATTCGGCGTCGAACGTGCAGTTCTCGAGCACCAGGTCCTTGGCGTAGCAGAGCGGTTGCTCGCCAGATATATGGCAGTTGACGAGACGCAGTCCGCGCGAGTGCCATCCGAGGAACTCTCCGTTCAGTTCCGAGTCGTACACCGTCACGTTGTCTACCTCCCAGAACGAGTCTTTTGTGTCTATCTTCGCATTGCGAATCTCTATGTCGCGCGAGTACTGGAAGACGTACTTCGCGTCCGACACCAGTCCGTCCACCTTCACGTTGCGGCAGTGCATGAATGGGTATGTGCCTTCGTGCAGCACCACGTTCTCCAGCGTCAGTCCGTCGATGCCCCAGAACGTTTCGTCGGCATCGTTCACGGTTACGTTCTTAAGCGACAGATTCTTCATCTCGCGGAAGAACTTCGGACCGTTTATCACGCAGTCCTCCATGTGCATATCATCAGAGTACCATATCGCCGAGCGCGAGCCCGGAGCGAAATAGCAGTTGCGTATGTCCGACCCCTTTACGTGCCACAGCGGGTATTTGCCCTCGAAGTAGCAGTTGTGGCATACGATGTTGCTACACTCCTTTACGCCCGATTCGCCGAAGGTGATACGCACGTGGTCGAGCTCCACGTTGTGTATCTCGAAGAGTGGACGCTCTCCGCCGAAAACCTTATTACTGATCTTTTCCATAATGTTTACATGAAGTTTGAATGTTCCAGAATTTGAGTTTTACCAAGAAGATTAAGCCTCTGAAGCAGAGTTCGATGCACATGGCTATCCATACACCGCGCAGTCCCATTGATGGTGCAAGCATTGCAGCGAGCGATATGCGCACGCCCCATATAGAGACGAGGTTCATTATGCTCGGCACGAGCGTCTTCGCTGCACCTACGAACACGCCGTAGCTTACTATTGCAGCGGCGAACATAGGCTCGGCGAATGCTTCTATGCGCAGTACCTCCACACCCAAGCGGCGCACCTCCTCGGCAGGTGTCATCATCGCCATTGCCGTTGGTGCTCCGACGTACATCACCACACCCATCACAGCCATTACCGTCACGCCCAAGCCTACAGATAGCCATGCGAAGCGCTTCATCAGCTCGTGCCTGCCGGCACCCATGCTCTGTCCGACAAGTGTCGTTGCAGCGTCGGCGATGCCGTAGCCCGGCATGTAGCAGAGGCTTTCGATGATTATGCCGAACGAGTTGGCAGCTATGGCGAAGGTGCCCAGCGGCGCAATGATAATAGTCGTCATCACGTAAGCCGAGCACATGATGGTCTGCTGCAGACCCATCGGCAGACTGATGTGCAGTGCGCGTTTCACTACGCCCCATGTAGGCAGAAAGCGTCCCGTGTCGATGCGCAGCGACAGCTCTTTGGAGCGGAAACAGAGAATGTACATCGTTATGGAGGCTGCCACCAACTCAGCCGACACCGTGCCTATCGCCGCGCCCATTACGCCCATGCCCATGCCGGGCATCATTATCTGTGTGCCGAACAACTCCATGGGGCGGGTGGGGAAGATGAGGAAGAAGTTGAACACCACGTCGAGCGACATCATCACCACGCTCATCACGCTCGGCACGACCATATTGCCCGAACTACGGAGCATTCCGGCTCCGAATATTGAGAACTGGAAGATAGGCAGAGCCGTAGCCACGATGGCGAAGTAGGCTGAGGCGGTGGGGGTTATATGGCTGTTGCCACCGAGCCATGTAGGCAGAAACGGACTCACCGCCAGCGACACTAATCCGAGCAACGCGCTCACCACGAGCACCGACATGATGCCCTGACGCAGCGTGCTGCGAGCACGTGCAGGGTCGTTGGAGCCCAACTGATGGCTCACCTGAACGTAGAAGCCGGCTGCCGTAGCCGAGCAGATGCTGCCCAGCAGCCACATAGTGGTCTCCATGAGTCCGATAGAAGCCGATGCCTCCGCACCCATACTGCCCACCATTGATGCGTCAATATATTGCATCATCGTCGTCGTAAGTTGCGCAAGTATAGCCGGCGTGGCGAGAAACATTACCAATCGAGCCTGCTCGCCGAGTGTCATAGGCTTACCCAGGCGTATCATCGAGAGTAATGCATCTTTCTTCTTGTCTGATTTCATATATAAATAATGTGTGTACCTATTGAATTGTTAAGCATGTTGTTATCGCAATGCGAAGTTACAACTATTTTAAAGAATACACAATTCAGCAGATACGATATATGTAAGATATTTAACAAAAACAAGAAAATTGGTCATAATGTTTAAAAAAGTTATATAAAAGTTGTTTCATGTGAAATATTTTACTACATTTGCAGCATATAAACAAAAAACTAACAAGTGTATGAAGAACTTATCTCTAAAAACATTAGCATTAGGTATTCTTGCTTTGTTTGCTGTGACTACTGTTTCGGCACAGGAAGAGCCAGCAAAGAAAAAGAATAAATTCGGTTTGGCAAATCGCGTAGGCGTAGGTGTAGGATATGGTACGGAAGGTCTTGGCTTCGATGTGGCTATACCATTGACACAATACGTGCAGGTACGCGCAGGTTTAAACATCTTCCCGAACATCAAGTTCCACGAAAATATTGACGTGGAGTACGTTGGCGAGATTCCGCATGCTGGCGAGCAGACTATTGAAGACAAAGTACGCCTTGACGCTAAGTTCGGCAGAACCTATGCCGACTTGAAGTTTGATGTCTATCCATTCGGCAATAGAGGCAACTTCTTTGTTACGGCAGGTCTGTCGTTCGGTGGCTCTGATCTGATGTCAATTAAGGGTCATAGTGAAAAGGTAGAAGAATATGGTCCTGCAATTAAGGACTATGGTATCAACATCGGCGATTACAACATCCCGTTCGACGATAATGGTGATATCAAGGGCGGTGTAAAGGTAAAGAAGGTTCGTCCGTACCTCGGACTTGGTTTCGGTCGCCTTATCCCGAAGGGTCGCATCGGTTTCCGCTTCGAGTTGGGCGCTCAGTTCCAGGGCAAACCAAAGGTATATGCTGGCGATATTGACAACGTACTCGAGAACAAACACGTTGACGAAGCTGTTGACGAAGAAACAAAGGACGACATTGCGAAGGTTATGGACTGGCTTAAGGTCTACCCAGTTATGAAGTTCTCTATCCGCGGCAGAATACTTTAATAATCGAGGGGATTACCCCCCCTGATATTGCCACGCTACGGCAACATTGTTGTCCCGCTACCGAAACTTTATTGCCGTAGCAGGACAACAATGTTGTCGTGGCGTGGCAATAAAAAAAGACAAAAACTGAATACTTTGCATGTTTTTATTTCGCTCTCTCGAAAAATAGCAGTACCTTTGCACCCGAAAATAAACATGTATAACCCTGTGGAAGAATTTGGCTGCTTGCAACCACACAAAAAAATGCTAAAACTGCAAAGCTAACCGCGAATGTAAGAACGCGAAACGTAGAAAGGATAACGACGGTTAGACAGCGGTAATTTGGTGTTTTTCCACTTATTTAAATTTAAAAATTGGAAAAATGAATTATCTTTTTTCTTCAGAATCAGTTTCAGAAGGTCATCCAGACAAGGTGGCTGACCAGATTTCAGACGCTTTAGTAGATCAGTTCATCGCTTACGACGACCGCGCACACTGCGCCATAGAGTCGTTCGTGACAACCGGTCAGGTAGTAATCATGGGTGAGGTGCGCTCTAACGTGTACATCGACCTGCAGACTATCGCACGCAAGACAATCAACCAGATTGGCTACAACAAGTCGGAGTATCAGTTCGACGGCAACTCATGCGGTGTGCTCACAGCCATCCACGAGCAGTCGGACGATATCAACCGCGGTGTGTCGCGTGCCGACGAGGAGGAGCAGGGTGCTGGCGACCAGGGCATGATGTTCGGCTACGCCACTAACGAGACCGAGAACTATATGCCCGTAACGCTCGACATAGCACAGCTCATCATGCGCGTGCTTGCCGACATACGCAAGGAGGGCAAGCAGATGACATACTTGCGCCCCGACTCGAAGAGCCAGGTTACGGTAGAATACTCGGAGGAGGGCATACCGCAGCGCATCGACACCATCGTAGTGTCTACACAGCACGACGAGTTCGACTCTGACGACGAGCGTATGCTTGCAAAGATAAAGGACGACGTGCTCAACATACTCATGCCGCGCGTGAAGGCAGAGATACACAGCGAGAAGGTGCTCGCACTCTTCGGCGACGACATCAAGTACTTCGTAAACCCTACTGGCAAGTTCGTAATCGGCGGACCGCACGGCGACACCGGTCTCACCGGTCGCAAGATTATCGTCGACACATACGGTGGTAAGGGCGCACATGGCGGTGGAGCCTTCTCTGGCAAGGACCCGTCTAAGGTAGACCGCTCGGCAGCCTACGCAGCACGCTACATCGCCAAGAACATGGTGGCAGCAGGTGTTGCCGACGAGATGCTCGTGCAGGTGAGCTACGCCATCGGTGTTGCCAAGCCCGTGAACATCTACGTGAACACATACGGTCGCAGCCGCGTGCAGATGAGCGACGGCGAGATAGCACAGAAGATAGAGAAACTCTTCGACCTTCGCCCGAAAGCCATCGAGCGCACACTCAAGCTCCGCCAGCCTATCTATCGCGAGACTGCTGCCTACGGACACATGGGCCGCAAGTGCGAGGTGGTGGAGAAGACATTCACATCGCGCTATCACGAGACAAAGGTGATGAAGGTGGAACTCTTCACATGGGAGAAACTCGACCGCGTAGATGATATCCGCAAGGAGTTCGGAATCTAAAGAATGGTGAGGTGGTGTGGTGGTTAGATGTTGTTGTGTTGAGATGGTGACATTACCTTTTATAGGTATAGACAAATCTCACCATCTCAACACCACACCATCTCAACATCAAATCTCACCATCTCACCACAACACCACCTCACCATAGAAATCTCACCATCTCACCACAACAACATCTCAACAAAAAAAGACAATGACCACAACCGACTCCATACACACAGAGGAGATAGTTCTTGGAGCAGATGGACTGCCCGTCGGCGCTCAGCCCGTGCGCAAGCACTGGCAACCAACGCCGGCAGAGGTGCTCAGCTGGCTGCCCAAGAACGCTACGCCTGCCCAGCAGGACTCCGCTATCCAGGCACACATACGCCCATCGGAGATAACATGGAGTCAGCAGCCCGACACGCTGCATCTGCCTGGACACACACGCGGACACTCCTGGCGCGATATCAACCTACCACAGTACTACCGCGAGTCGTACTTCACAGGCAAACCCTACTTCAACCCCGACCTCTTCGGCGGGCGCACCGGTGTGGCAGGCGACCCCGTGCCCTACAGCATCGCACGCGACAACCTCATCACGCTTCTGCTATTATTCTGCTTCTGCATCGCACTGATAGCCTACACCAAGTCGCGACGCTTCATACTGCGCCAGGCGAAGGAGTTCTTCCGCCCGCCAGTGAGCGAGAATATGACCACCGTGACGGAGACCTCCGAGGAGTTGCGCTTCCAGTTCTTCCTCGTGTTGCAGAGTTGCTTATTGTTAGGATTGATCTACTTCTTCTATACGCAACTCTATGTTGCCGACACGTTCCTCGTCGATCAGTATCAGGTGATAGGCATATTCTCGCTCACAATGCTTGGCTATATGCTCGTCAAGACAATGCTCTACTGGCTCGTGGGATGGGTGTTCTTCGACAAGCGCAACAACGAGTTCTGGATGAAGTCGTACCTCTTCTTCCTCGCTATGGAAGGCGTGTGCCTCTTCCCCGTTGTAATGCTCAACGCCTACTTCAAGATGCCAGTGCGCACAACACTCGTGTGCACATTCCTCGTGATAACGCTCTTCAAGTTGCTCTCCCTTTACAAGTCTTACATCATCTTTTTTAGACATAGGGGCGGTTTTCTGCAAAATTTTTTGTACTTTTGCACGCTTGAGCTGACACCTCTCGCAGTTCTATTAGGTACGCTGACAACGATAGTCAACTGCTTGAAAGTGAATTTCTAAGACAATAGCGACGCCCCCTCTGAATAAAGAATATACATATAAAGCTTCAATATGAAAAAGATAAAGAAGATTCTGATATCACAGCCTGAACCATCAAGCGAGAAGTCGCCATATTTCGACATCGCAAAGGACTTCGGCGTAGAACTCGTCTTTCGCCCATTCATCAAAGTAGAAGGACTCAGCCCCAAAGAATTCAGACAGCAGAAGATCGGTCTTCTCGACTTCACAGCCGTAGTGTTCACATCGCGTCACGCTATCGACAACTACTTCACACTCGCCAAGGAGATGCGCATCACCATCCCCGAGGATATGAAGTACTTCTGCGTTACGGAGACAATCGCGCTCTACATACAGAAGTATGTGCAGTATCGCAAGCGCAAGGTGTTCTTCGGCAATACAGGCAAGCTCGACTCGCTCATACCCACAATGGTGAAGCACAAGAACGAGAAGTATCTTGTGCCACTGAGTAGCGTACACAACGGCGACGTTAAAGAACTGCTCGACTCGAAGAAGCTAATACACACCGAGTGCGTAATGTATCGCACCGTGAGCAACGACTTCACCGAAGAGGAGGCAGCTCAGTTCGACTGCAACATGCTCGTCTTCTTCAGTCCGTCGGGCATCAAGTCGTTCACAAAGAACTTCCCAAGCTTCGAGCAGAACGATGTGCGCATCGCCACCTTCGGACCTGCCACAGCAAAGGCTGTGACCGACGCAGGCTACCGACTCGACCTCGAGGCTCCTACAAAGGAACACCCGTCGATGACAAGCGCACTCCGCTACTATCTTGAGAATAATAAATAGGTTGTTGGGTTGAGATGGTGAGATGGTGATAGGAGGTTGTTGTGTTGAGATGTTGACATTACCTTTTAGAGGTATAGACAAATCTCACCATCTCAACACAACAACCCAACAACCTCCTATCACCATCTCACCACAACACCATCTCACCATCAAATCTCACCACCTCACCACAACAACATAACACCACCTTATGACATCATCACAACAGCTCTCAAAGAGTGAGCGCATAAACAGCAAGAAGCTCATCGACCGCCTCTTCAAAGGAGGAGGAGCCAAGTCGATGTCTGCCTTCCCGCTGCGTGTGGTGTTTATGACAGAGGATGCCGACGCACACGAACCGCTCGCAAAGATGATGGTGAGCGTGCCCAAACGCTACTTCAAGCGCGCCGTGAAGCGCAACCACGTGAAGCGTCTCGTACGCGAAGCATACCGTCGCAACAAGCAGGTGTTAATCGACACCCTCGAAGCCGAAGAACAACGCAAGGCACTCTCGCTATGCTTTATATGGACCGACGGCAACCTGCGCAGCTACGAGGAAGTGGAGCGCAAGATAGCAAATCTGCTGCAGCGCATAGCCGAGAAAATAGGCAAGCAGGCGGACGAAGAAACAAATCAGCAATGAAAGTATCAAGCTATATCTCACGCTGCGCCCACTACGTCTCACGCGCTTTAGTATGGCTTGCCATCCTGCCCATACGGTTCTATCAGGTGTGCATCACGCCATACACACCCCCTTCGTGCCGCTTCACACCCACCTGCTCCGAGTACGCCCGTCAGGCACTGCAGAAGCATGGCTTCTTCAAAGGCATGGCACTCGCCGTCTGGCGCATCCTCCGCTGCAACCCGTGGGGAGGCTCAGGCTACGACCCCGTACCCTAAAGAGCCACCAACAGCCCCTCCCAACCCTCCCCGTCGGGGAGGGCTTAAGAATAGTCCTCCAAGACTTAGAAAGGCTTAGTAACAAGTCCTTCCCAAGGCTTAGAAAGGCTTAGCAATAGTTCTCCAAGGCTTAGAAAGGCTTAAAGAGGCTTAGTTCGGCTTAAACGCCACCCTAAAGTTCGGCTTAAACGCCATCCTAAAGGCGGCTTAAATGCCACCCTAAAGCCACCCTAAAATAGCAATAATCAAAACAACAATAATAATGACAAAGAATTTCGTTGAAGAACTGCGCTGGCGCGGTATGCTCGCGCAGATTATGCCCGGCACTGAGGAGTATCTCAATGCCAACATGGTGTCTGCGTATCTGGGCACCGACCCTACAGCCGACTCTCTCCACATCGGTCACCTCTGTGGTATCATGATGCTGCGCCACCTGCAGCGTTGCGGTCACAAGCCCTACCTGCTCGTAGGCGGTGCTACCGGTATGATTGGCGACCCCTCTGGCAAGAGCCAGGAGCGCAACCTGCTCGACGCTGCTACCCTCTACCACAACCAGGAGGCTATCAAGAAGCAGGTGTCTAAGTTCCTCGACTTCGACGGCACAGAGCCTAACAAGGCAGAGCTCGTCAACAACTACGACTGGATGAAGGACTTCACCTTCCTCGACTTCGCTCGCGAGGTTGGCAAGCACATCACTGTCAACTACATGATGGCTAAGGACAGCGTGCAGAAGCGTCTCAACGGCGAGGCTCGCGACGGTCTTTCGTTCACAGAGTTCACATACCAGCTGCTCCAGGGCTACGACTTCCTCTACCAGTATCAGAAGTACGGCGTGCGCCTGCAGCTCGGCGGCAACGACCAGTGGGGCAACATGACCACCGGTACAGAGCTTATCCACCGCACACTCGGCAACGACGCAGAATGCTACTGTCTCACCTGCCCACTCATCACCAAGAGCGACGGCAAGAAGTTCGGCAAGACCGAGAGCGGAAACATCTGGCTCGATCCGGCTCGCACCACTCCGTACGCTTTCTACCAGTTCTGGCTCAACGTCAGCGACGCAGAGGCTGAGAAGTACATCAAGATATTCACCGACCTCGACAAGGAGACTATCGACGCGCTCGTAGCCGAGCACAATGAGGATCCGGGTCGCCGTGTGCTGCAGAAGCGTCTGGCTGAGGAGGTGACAACAATGGTTCACTCACGTGAGGACCTCGAGACCGCTCAGGAGGCTTCTAACATCCTCTTCGGCAAGGGCACAAAGGAGACTCTTCAGAAGTTCGATGAGGCTACACTGCTCTCTATCTTCGAAGGCGTACCCCACTTCCAGCTGCCGAAGGATCAGCTCGGACAACCGGCTGTAGACCTCTTCACACGCGACGACGTGAAGATCTTCAACTCTAAGGGCGAGATGCGCAAGCTCGTGCAGGGTGGCGGCGTATCGCTCAACAAGGAGAAGCTCGGTGCATTCGACCAGGTGGTTACTGCCGACGACCTCATCGACGGCAAGTATCTGCTCGTGCAGCGTGGCAAGAAGAACTATTACCTCGTCACAGTGAAGTAACTGTGTTGAGCTGCTTATAACGGTAGTTTCTTAGAATCTATGGGGCAAGACGCAGAGTTCGTCTTGCCCCATATAAATAAAAAAACAGCCGATTCGTTTGGCTGTTTTTACAAAAATGCGTATCTTTGCAGTCGCATTGTCCTATGGTGTAATGGTAGCACAACAGGTTTTGGTTCTGTTTGTGGTGGTTCGAATCCGCCTAGGACAACGTTTAAGGAGGCTCTTTTAGGGTCTCCTTTTTTTGTAGCAAAAAAATCTACCATATCTCCCAACAGGTGTGTAACGCATTGTATGGTAATGGGTTGAAGGCTGGTAGATAGCAGTTTTATCTACCAGCCATCTATAAGTCCTCCTACGAATTATACAGGCTAGCTGTTTGGGCGAATTTTCTCCACTAATTATATCATTTGAAGATATATTTTTGCAAATATCCAAAGCTTGGATGTCTCATATTTTTATATGGATATTTCATTTTTTGTTATTATTTTTTAGGGCCATTAGGCCAAATTTGTTGTCCATTATAATCTAAATACTTATTTAGTGAATCCTACTTTAGTATCCCAAATCTAAGACTTGGGTTCTTGATTATGGGATACAAATAATTCTGCCTTTTTGAATCTATTCATTTGAATTTTGTACAGTCGGATTTAGCCAACTGTCTAACTTATCATATAAAAGATTAAAAAGACTTCTTTGAGTTACAATCATTCTGACATTTACACTCATTCCATTTTTTATGTAACCCCGGAATCCGTTTTTTAGCTCTAAGTAGGGACGATTTATGCTGCATCGTACCTTATAAAACGACCCACTTGTAGTGGTAGTCACATCGGGTGCTACAGATATAACATGACCATGCGTTATCCCCCATTGTGTGTAATCAAAGGCATCAACTCTAATATTAACACCCATACCTTCTCTTACCAAACCAATATCTTTTGTACTAAGAAATGCTTCAACAATCAATTTTCCATTGGGTGATAATTCAAAGAGTTGCTGTCCAGCATGCACGTATGAGTCTATATCTACATTGTTAATATGAAGTAAGTAACCATCTATAGGACTTTTAACAACAGCATTAGTGGCTTGTGCATTCCTATTACTTTTTAGAGCAATTAAATCATGTCGTTCACTTTCTATACGCACTTTTGCACTTGCCCAATTTGAAATATACTTATTTTTTATATTTTCTTTACTCTTAATATTGTGATTGTAAGAATCCTCTGCGTGCTCATATTCACTCGGTGAAATAATGCCTTTATCGTATAATATTTTAGATCTTTCGTAATCAAGCTTTGAACTATTTATGTCAATCTCTATCTTGGAAATCTCATTACAGTATAGTTGGTATTCTTGACGATAAATGTCACTGGCAAAAAATACAGGAGTCCTACCATTTACCAGATCTTTCAAATCCAGCAACATATTGTCCATGTCAGAGATTCTTTTATCAATAGTTGGCATATCAGCAAATAAAGAATTATCATGTACCACACACAAAGTATCACCTTTATAGATACGGTCATTTTCCTTTAATTTAAGAAACGATAGGATTCCATCACGTGGGGATGTGACCAGCAGATGATTATCTATCGGTTTAATAACACCGAAAGCAGATACGCCTACATCCACATATATATAAAACGACGATATTAGAGCAAATGCGAAACTCGTTATTATAAGAAAATATATTGTTTTTGTCGCAATGCTAAAATCAGAGATAATACTCTCATAACTATTTTCGATAACTTCTTTGGGGAAAAGAATCTTGTTATTTTTCATAACCTTTGGTTTGATTTATCCAGAATGAATGATATAATCCTCTATTCTTCATTAGTTGATTGTGACTTCCTTGTTCTGCAACACTTCCATTTTGCAAAACAAATATTTCATCAGCTTCAAGGATTGTACCAAGTCTATGTGCTATTAAAATTACGGTCTTACCTTGCTCTTTTAATCTATGAATCAGTTCTTTAATTTTTATTTCCGAAGTAGAATCCAACGCAGAGGTTGCCTCATCTAAAATCAATACCTCTGGATTTTTGTATAAAGCTCTTGCTATAGCAATTCTTTGTCTTTGACCACCAGAAAGTTGTGTTCCATTCTCTCCTACTAGCGTATTCAAGCCATTTGGCAACTTCTCCATAAATTCACGGATACCCACTTCGTTACAAATTCTGTTCACACGTTCCCAATCGGGCGAATAATCATCAAGTATGATATTATCTGCTATTGACCCATGAAACAAATCCATTTTTTGTGGGACAACTCCAATAAATTTTCTTAGGTCATCCTTACAAATATCTTTGATGTTATGAGACCCTATAAAAATATTACCACTCTGAACTGTATATAGATTTTGTATAAGAGACGCTATTGTTGTCTTACCGCTACCGCTTTCACCTACAATTGCATTGACTTGGCCTTTCTTAAATGTTATGCTTAAATCATCAAATACATTTTCGCGTGTCCCATACCTGAATTTGACATTTTCAAATCGTATATCATTAATTTCTTCCTTGCTAATTCTGATATTACTATTTGCTTCTTCTGGTTCCAAATCAAATATTTCAAATAATCTTTCTGCAGCAATTTTAGCATCTTGAAATACCCGATTTACACCAACAAGCGAGATTGCTGGACCTAAGAAGTACCCGGTTAAGGTATGAAATGACATTAGTTCACCTGGCGTAATGATGCCCTGCAAGACATAAGATGTTCCTATCCACAAGAGAAGAGTTACAAATAAGGAGGAGAATGAATTTGATAAAGTGCTTGTTACTAGGCTATACTTTCCGGAATCCCAGCCTGTTCTGGCGAGCCGAACATACCTATTCTCTGTTTTTTGATTGGTAAATGACTCTATACCAAAACACTTTATGGTTGAAGAAGAATTGATAGATTCTACCAATTGAGACTGTAAATCAGCTGCTTCCTCCATTATTTTTCTCTGAACTTTCTTGTTAATAGCATTATATATAAGATAAATCATTGCATAAATAGGAATAGCAACTAACATTATCAAGGCCAGTTTCCAATAATACTGAAACATCAAAGCAAATGCTACAATAATAGTAAATACATTGACAACAATATTAAGCAATGCATTGTTAATAAAAGTATTAATTTTTGCAGCATCACTAATTCGCGATATTATCTCTCCAGACCTCATTGAGTCGAAGAAACTTTGTGGAAGTGTTAATAGATGTTTGTAGTATCCTAAAATCAATTTAGCATTTATCATTATTCCAGAGCGCATAAGCATAAGTGCGCGGACATATCCTATTGCAGCAGAGAGTATTGTGGAGAATACCAATATAACGCAGATAAGATTAAGAAGACTATAATTCCCATCAGGAATCACTTGGTCTATAATCTTTTGAATACCAATTGATGTTGCAAGACCTAATATCGTATATATCAGTGAACCTACTAACGCTTGTACATATGTATTAGTGTGTGGTTTAAATAAAAACCAAAATCTTGATGATATAGAGTTTTTTTGATTTACCTTAACAAAGTCATCATTCGGTACTAATAAAACCAGTACACCTGTACTTCTATTAATAAAGGAATCAATAGTCCATTTTTCAATTTCCCCAACCGCAGGGTCCATAACAAAAACATACTTATCCGTCACTTTGTAAATAACGACAAAGTGCTGTAAGTTGTTTTTGTAAACGATATGGGCAATAGTAGGCTTAGGTACTTTCTTTAATATATCAATGGAAAGTACCCCAATATCATCCACAGCCTTTACACCTTTACAAGCAAAGCCAAGTTCTGAAGCGGCTTCAACTAATCCTAAAACATTTGTCCCGCGTTTATCCGTACAAGTTACACGACGTATTAGCGATATAGGCATTAAACGTCCGTAATATGCCAATACTGAAGCCATGCACGCAGCTCCACAGTCACTCTGATCATGTTGTTTTACAGATACTTTCTTGCTGATTTTAATATTCCTCATTTTCGTTCCACATATAAACTGTTAGATTTTTGCTATCCCAAAACACTTTATCAAATCGTTTCAAAAATTTAGAACCTAAAAGTCTCTTTTTTTGTTGAAGTACTTGTATGTTTTTATATAGTCTTTCATTAATATGTAATTCTGAAAATGTTATATTCTTTACTGTGTGAGTATCAAATAGCGTAAGAAATGTGCTAATCATTGAATCGCAAGAATGATTAGATTTTAGCTTCTCTATGTAATGTTCATCTATCGCCAAATCACCATCAAATCCTGTGTCAATTAGAATATCATCAATAACTACGTTGTCTAATCTTAAGGTTACCTTTGGGCGTATTCTGTCTTTATACTGAAGAATTATGGCGGATGAAGGAATCTGTGGTTTAAAATCAAAAGACTTTATGTCTAATGTATTTTGGGTCGAAAGAAAAAGTATGTTTAGCTTTGATAGTACATTCATTCCAATGATTGCTTTGAATTTATTGTTTTTGAAACCTGAAATGTATGTAAAATTTTTTATTTTTACTTTATCATTAACTTCAAAATTTTGTGTGAAACATATGGGTAAAAT
>ERZ1026878.372-NODE-372-length-35176-cov-35.584437_pt1 | contig 35176 bp, 27 predicted proteins | sample MGYA00380169_ERZ1026878 | MGnify/ENA primary metagenome ERZ1026878 (study PRJEB33269, sample SAMEA4719805) | human gut metagenome | biome: human-associated habitat; feature: organic feature; material: feces | place: Cameroon | collected 2013-10 ...
CTTCAAAAGGAAGAGCAGATTTAATTATAGAAACTAAAAACAGACGCTTAGTCTTTGAATTAAAGTATGCTGAAGATGAAACTGTAGCAAAGGCAATGCTTAGTGAGGCTGTAGAACAGATTAAAGCGCGTGACTATGGCAATACAGAGCCTAAGAAAGCAGAGCTTTTGAGAATAGCAGCGGTCTTTAATGCAGATCCTAAGGCAAGAGCTTTTACCGAATATCAGTTTGTAACTTAATAGTATATCTCTTAACAAAGCCGAGGTTATTTTTAGTCACTGCGACTAAGTGTTTTATCCTTTAGGCGACGTAATAGGTGGTGAACGATGATAGGTCACCTATTGATAGTCGAAGCTGTTATTTTATTTATTCTTTCAACATTTGTAGCTATAAAAGTCATCAATATGATTAAAATTAGTCCGTGACTGCAATGATGATATTTTGTAGAATAAAGCAACTCAGATTTTTACGATAACTGTAATAATACATGCAGAACATGACAGCTTTTAGTTTTAAAGTGTCTTTTACTGTTTACAAGTTCAATTGAAAGCTTGTCAACACAAGATTTAATTGAGTTTAGCTTACTTTAAAAGATATTTTTTAAGCCTAATTGCAAAGATCCACAATTATCATGAACCCATTGTATTTTGCAGTGTATCTCTATATAAAATAATCCATCCAAAATGGAGTTGTGTTCATGGACGCTCAAAATACAGAGATCGAGATCGATCTTGTTCGACTATTCAAATTTATCCTCTCTAAATGGAAAGTTTTGCTTGTATCAGGTGTGATACTGTCTGTTTTAGCTTTCTCATACAAGTTCTATGGGTTTAACTATTCAAAAGTACCATTAGCTCAGATAAATAAACTATTTGATATTGAAAGATTAGAAAAGCAGCCAGATGGCAGGGTAGTAAAGCAAAAAGTTAAGGTAAGCTACGAGCTTTATAAAGAAGACTATGAGTCAAGATTAAGCGCTTACGAGAATAAGAAAGCTACTAATGAGAATCAGAAGAAGTCAATCTTAACTGAAATCAAAGGTCTTGAGAGAAGACTCTCAACTGAAACTGAGTATACTGAGAACTCACTTTTATATACCTTAGATACTGATGAATACTATGAATCTGAGTACTTCATCGATATCCAGGAGCGTAATAAGAGCGGTTCAAGTTCCGTTTTAAGTGTTCCTGCAAATGCAAGCAGTACACAGGGTAATAATAACTCTTCAATCAGCTCTAATACAGCTGAGTCAAAGGTAATCAGTTTAGCTTCAAAGCTTGTAAGCTCACAATCTGAATTAGACGAGCTATCATCTCAGTTAGGTATAGCTCATAAGCAGTCACTAAAAGCTGTAAGTGAGTTAATTAAGCTTAATTCTGATGACGGTAGAACAATTGATATTACAGTAAAGGCAAATAATGAAAAGAATTTGGCTTTGTTAGAAGGTTTTGTTTCAAAACTTGTAACCGAGTTAAAAGATGAAATGGGCGATCAGTTCATCATCAAGTCTAAGAAAGTATCATCAGGCGTTGTAAATGGTGATGATATTCAGAACTTAAAGAACTCTGAAGATCTGTTAATCACCTCTTTACAGTCACAGCTCACTCAAAAGAATGATGCAATTTCAGCTTTAGTGCAACCTGTGCCTTTAGAGGATAAGTTCATTGAGTTGTCCTCATATAAGATTCAAAAGTACATCATCTTTATCTTAGCAGGTCTCTTTGGTGGTATCTTTATCTCATCATGTGTGTATGGTGGTAAATACCTCTTTGAAGGCAAACTAAGAGATAAGAACTACTTAAAAGATCTTTACAACTTAAGATTATTAGGTTGTCTGCATGAGAGCTGCTACTCGCAGGTATCAACTGCTGAAAAAGACAAGTTTACTGAACTTGTAAAAGTTTTAGTGCAAGGATCTAAAACTGTTGCAGTCTCATCATCATTAGCTGAAAACACCATTGAAGACACCGTATCAATCATCCGTGATGTGGCTTTAAATCACAATGTTGAAGTTAAAGTAATTACTGATGAGACTATGTCTGAAATCACTAATTGTGATGGTGTGATTGTAGTTGAGAAACTAGATGTTTCAGATTTAAATAAGGCTTTAGATAACCTTGAGGTCTTAAAAGGCTTTAATGTAAATCTGCTAGGTTTAGCCTTAGCTTAATTATCAACTCCTCCATTCTTAGATAACAGGATTATCTAAGAGTCTTAACCGATAGCTGTTCATAGGATAATATCCTTGAACAGCTATTAAATCTCATTTAATAAAACTTCCATCAGCAAAGATCTTATAAGAAGAGAAAGGTATAACTAGAAGATCTTGTAAGTAAGTTGCAGTGATTTTCTTTAGCATTTGATTGATCGTAAATTGAAGCTACGATTTGGTAAGTTGATGGTAAATGCTCACCTACAGCAATAAATCATTGTCAAAGCCGTCATCATAGGCACTGATACTCTTAACATAAATTGTTCAATTATAAATCAACCTTTTAAATTCAAAACTTGTCTAAACTCAGTCTGGCAACGGTCTATTGCTCAAAGGAACACGTCACTGACTTTTGTAAAGTTTTTTGAAAACTTAGTTTTAAATTTTCTTTCTACAAGAAAATTGCAAAAATTGATTTTAAAATTGCATTTTCTGTCAGCAATTAAGCCTGTGCATTTAAAAATCATGAGAACATAGGTATCTTAATTTTTATTACTATATAATGGAGATGCCTTTTAATGAAAGAACATGTTAATTCGAGAGAGAACTTTATGTACGTTAATGTTGATAACGTTAGTTTCAAAATGGAATTTGATGATGAATACGTAGATAAGTCTGCTCTTATATCATTAACCAACAACTTTATTAACAAATCAAGACGTTTTATATGTGTGACAAGACCAAGACGTTTTGGCAAGAGCGTTACACTTGATATGCTTAATGCGTATTACTCAAAAGGTTGTGATTCAAAGGCACTTTTCTCTGATCTTAATATAGCCTCAACACCTGATTTTGAAAAACACTTAAATCAGCATGATGTGCTCTTTTTAAATATGATGTCTTTTGAGGATAATGAATTCAATGGTGAAAAATATCTCGATATTCTTAACCAAAAGGTTGTCTCAGAATTGAAAGAAACCTATCCTGACCGCCTTGTAAAAGATAAGAGCTATTCCTTGCCGGATGCCATTTCTTCATTAAAAAAGAGATTTATCTTTATCATTGATGAGTGGGATTTTGTGTTTAGAAAATACCCAAATAACTCAAAACTACATGAGAATTTTATTGATCTTTTAAGAGCTTTATTTAAAGGAGTAGGAGAGCGTTTTGCTGAATTGGTTTACATGACCGGTATTTTACCTATTGCAAGATACAACACTCAGTCAGCATTAAACAATTTTATTGAATATACAATCATAAATTCTGGTCCTTTTTCTCAATACTATGGTTTTACAGAGAATGAAGTAAATGGACTGTGTAACAAGTACAATCTTGATTTTGAAACCACCAAATTCTGGTACGATGGCTACAAAGTAGGTGGATATGAAATCTATAATCCAAGTTCAATTAAAAAGCTAATAACTCTCAGGGAATTTCAGAGCTACTGGTCAGATACATCTGCTTATGGTCTTGTAAAAGAAGCAATCAATCTGAATTTTGAAGGACTTAAAGACGATATCATTAAACTGTGTTCTGGTGATACCATTTCAATTCCTCTACCAGAGATTAAAAGTTACAACACAGCAGATCTAAATTTTAAAAACAAAGTAGCAATCTATGTTTATCTGGTTCATTTAGGCTACTTGGGTTATAACGATACTGAATCAACTATCTATGTTCCTAATGAAGAAACAAGAGTTGAGCTTTTAAATTCTGTAAAAGAAAATCACTGGACTCAATATGAAAGTGCTTTAAAGCTTTCAGAACAGGTTGTGGTAGCTACTTACAATAAAGATGCAGAAACTGTAGCCAATCTGCTTTCTAAAATACATGAGGATAAAGTACCAGCACTTGAGTACAACAATGAAAGTGCTTTACGCTATGTCGTCCTGATGGCATACCTAGCAACTGAAAGCTACTACCTGGCTCCATTAAATGAGTTTCCAACAGGAAAAGGTTTTGCTGATATTGTCTATCTGCCAATTTCTGCTAATTCTAAAAGTAAGCCTGCTTTAATTATTGAACTTAAAAAGGATGCAAGTGCAAAGGTAGCTCTTGAGCAGATAAAAGAGCGTGACTACGTTTCAAGAGTAAAAGAGTACACCGATAATATTCTTTTAATCGGCATTAACTATGACTCTAAAACCAAGCAGCACACTTGCTTAATAGAGGAATTTCATAAATAGCTAAGCAATAATGATTGTAAATCACAAGGGTGGCATCCTGCCTTCTATCTTTAATCATCCATCTTGCTTGTTCGTTTGAGCTCAACTTTAACCTCTGATACTAAAGTTTTAGAATTTAGATAACTAAAATTTACTACCTGCAGTTTTATAAGTTATAGGTAGTATCTTCAGATCTTCCAGATCTTAGAGATCTGCAGGATCTTTAATTTCATATGAGCAGGATCTTTAACTTCCGATCTGTGCAAGCCAGGTGCGATCTTTGACATAAGAGAAACTTTTAACAGATCTGATTCATCTTTGGTCTCTACAAAGATCCTCTCTGAAAACAAAAGCCCCTGAGGAATCTCAAGGGCTTTGACTTTACGTTAATAATCTAACTTATTTTAACTAGTTAGAAAGTATAACGTAATGCAGCATTAACACTGTGGTCATCAACATTCTTAGAGCCAGTGTAGTTGTAGTTAATACCCAGTGAGAAGTTCTCACCATAAAGGGCATCAAGACCTACGAAGGTAGAGTAGTTGATACCGTCATGGAGTTTGGTATTAACAGAGGTTACAACACCGTCAAAGGCAGACTTGGTATCCACATCCTTGTCACCGGTTACAGGGATAACCTCTAGGTTAACTGTAGGAACAACAGTCCAAGATGACAGAGATATATCTTTAGAGAAAGATACACCAACAGGGAAGGATACAAGTGAGCTTGAAGCACCTTCGTTATTTACAGAGTAAAGACCAGATGTTGCAGTATAGTCATCAGAATCATATTTTGCATAACGAACACCTAAGTGAGGAGTGATATCCATAACTGAGGTGTTAAAGGTGTAAGCACCCTTAATACCCAAGGTAAATACCTTAGTATCGATATCAGATGTGAACTTACCTAAAGAGTTGTAGGCAGTAGCATCATTAGATACCTTGGTATAACCTAAGTCATAAGAGAGTTTTAGAGCATCGTTTACATAGGCACCATATAGGTTAAAGCCATAGTAATCAAAGTCACCAGATACACTCTTAATGTTCTTAGAAGATGAGTTACCAGAGCCTACAGTAATAGTAGCACCCTGTACAAAGTTATCAGACAAGGTAACATCAAGACCTGCTACACCACCACGAAGGTTAGTCTTAATACCATACTCAGTATTCCCTGCATCAAGAGAGCTTGAAGACTGTCTTGAGAAGACAGGCTGAACCCAAACAGTAAGTTTGTTGCTCTGTGCTGTAGCCTGAGTATTAGTCTTAACACCAGATGAGGCAAGACGTGAGTCAATAGCATTAGCTGTAGTGTCTGATGCCAGTTTTGCATTAGCAACAGAGCCTGCTAAGGTACCAAGTCTTGTTAACTGACTTAAGGTAGATGCGGTAGTAGATGAGTTACCAGCATTTACCAAGTCACCTAAGATAGTGCCTTTGTTTACAGCAACACCTGAGACTACAGCTTGTTTGATAGATTGAGCTACATTAGCCTCAGTACCATATAAAGCACTGTTAGCTTTGTTCTCATCATAGTTTACAGTCAAGGTACCATCACCATTTGAGTTTGCACTAAAGAGGGCAGATGAAACATCAAATGAACCGTTACCTGATACTGATACATTCTCACCAGAGAAAGCTGTAATCTTTGAGTTATTAGCTAAGGTATCAGAACTTACTACGATAGTACCGTTGTTAGTTACCTTACCATCAGCACTTGCAAAGCTTACCTTTGAGTTGTTAGCAAGTACTAAAGCACTCTTATTAGCTACAGTTACTGTATTGTCCTCTACAGTAGCAGGAGCTGAGGTTAGACTGCCGTCAATGGTAATAGAGCCATTAGCTGCTACAGTAATATCTTTACCTACATAACCTAAAGCGGTAGTACCGTTTTCTGATAATGTAGATTTAGCAAGAACTGCTGCACTGTTCTCATCTAAAGTGTCACTTACAGCTACTAATGAGTTCTGACCGGCAACTAAAGCACCGTCTAGAACATTACCATCAGTACCTGACAGGTTATTAGCAACTACTGAAGATGCATTAGAGTTCCAGTCAGGGTCGGCAAACAGCATCTTACCCTTTAAAGTTAAGTTCTTTGCTTTTACCTTAGCTCCACCTAATACATTAAAGTTATCTGCTAACTCTAAAGTCTTAGACTCTAAGGTTGAGTTATTACCTGAGAGTAAACCACCTAATACAGAGTTTTCAGCCTTAATCTTAATGTCATCACCAATTGCTTTTAACTCAGGAGAGTTAATTACAGATGCAATTACCTCAGCCTTTTTCTCTAAAGCAACTTTAGCTGCATTTAAGATGTTCTTTACAGTAACACTAGAACCAGCACCAACTGATACAGAGCCAAAGGCTTTGTCCTCAGAGCCTAGGTTATTAGCAGTTACTGAGCCTGACTTATCATTACCGATTAAGATATCACCAGTACCGTTCTCTGTGGTATTAACATTACCAATAGAGCCTGTACCGTTTAGTGCAAGATTTGCATCCTTGTCCATGGTAATGTTACCAGTTGTACCATCAGAGGTAGATACGAATGAACCTTGGTTAGACTCAGGATTATTTAAAACTAGATTGCCTGAACCCAGGTCTAAGTCTGTCTGTCCTTCCTTTAGAGAAGCACTGCCCCATGAAAGATCTGATGAGGTTAAGTCAGACAATTTCTTATCAGAGGTATCGACATCAGCGATAGTCTTGTCCTGTGCTGCAGTAGTTCCAGCTACCTTTATAGCATCAGTAAAGCTTGCATTACCGTTCTCATCAGTATCTAAGTTAATCTTAAGATCAAGAATACCTGTCTCTGAATTAAACAGAACTCCATGTAAGCGTTCAGCTTCATCTAACGAAACTTCACCTAAATTGGTTAAGTGTACTTTTGATAGTGCGTCAGCTTCAAAGGTCTTTTCTGCAACACCTGCTGCGGTAGTCTTAGTATCATCAGAGAGTAAGGTCTCTTTTAATGATTCAACTGATGCACCTTTTGAAAGTTTTATAGAGCCTGCCTCATCTGTCTTTAGAACACCGTTATTAGTTAAGTCTAATACAGAGTCCTCGCCTGAGAGTAATAACTGACCACCATGAATTTCTAAGGTAGCATTATCTACTAGGAACTTCTTAGCAACAGAAAGGGTAGAGTCTTCGCCTACATAGGCTTTAGCATCATTTTTTAAGCTTAGGTTACCGCCAATATCGATGTTAGCTGTACTGCCTGCACTAATTCCTGAATTCTTGTCAGTTACTGAAACATCACCTTGAATACCTAAATAAGCATCAGAGTTCCAGGCTGTAATACTACCACCGTTTGTTGCAGTAACATTGCCTTCAATGAAAGTATCAGATGCTGAATATGCTCCTAATTTTGAGTTTCTATCAACTGTTACATTGCCTTCAATGGTGGTAGAAGATAATTTTTCAAAGTCTTCTCTTGGGTGGTAAGTGGTGTGATCTGTTTGAGAATGACCATAAGTTTGGGTCATAAAGTGAGAATTGTCTGTTAAGTTGACATCACCCTTTATCAGAGCTGTAGAGGCTCCACCATTTTCTCCGTTAATAATGAAGTCATTTCTAAAGAATTTTATATCATTATCTTCAGTATAGTATCCAGGCATGTAGTGACCTTTCATATTAAGATCACCATTTACTGTTAATGAAGAGTTTCCTTTTACTTGGCTCCAAACATTGGTATCTTCTACGTGAGTTAAATTTAGATCTCCACCAATGGTAGCTGTTGAATTATCATTTATTTCGAACATGCTTTCATTAATGGTTAAATCTTTACCAACATTTAAAGTGGAGTTGCCATTAGCAATGATTGAGCCTGCTCCTGTAATTGATGCGTTACCACCAACACTTAATGAGCCTTTGTTATAAAGTTCAATTGAGCCATCCTGAAGAGAGGTATTGCCTAAAATTGCAATAGAGGCTGTTCTCCCTGCCTGAATTCTTGAATCAGAGCCTGTGAACTTAGCTTCACCTTTAACGGTTAAGGTAGCATCTGAATCCCATGCCTGGAGATTACCACCAGACTCGGCATTTACATTACCTTCAACTGTAACAACACCTGCGTTGTATGATCCTAATCTAGCATTGGTGCTTAAATTAACATCACCTTCGAAAGTAGCTCTTCCTAAATCTTTAAAGGTAGTCTTGTCGATGTATTTTTCGTAATCAGGATTGCCAATAGGATTTGAGTATGTTTGAGCAAACAACTCAGCATTATTTGATACAGTAGTGTTGCCTTTAACATTTATTGAAGAGCCTTCTCCTGAGGCAAAGAATCTATTACGGAGATATTCATCAGCACCAGCTTGAGTTGAAAAATCACCAGAGCCTTCTTTGTACAGACCCGATAAGTTTAAATTACCTCCTACGGTGACAGAAGAACCATCTTCAATCTTATTCCAAACATTCTCGTCCTTGTCTTGAGAAACGTTTAGATCACCACCAACATTAAGTTTGCTGTTCTTTGTAGCTACAATTTCACCGTTATGAGCGGTAAGATTTTTGTCAATATTTAAGCTACCTTTGCCATAAAGTTCAATTGAGCCATCCTGAAGAGAGGTATTGCCCAAAATTGTAATAGATGCTGTTCTACCTACCTGAATTCTTGAATCAGAACCTGTGAACTTAGCATCACCTTTAATGGTTAAAGTTGAGTCTGAATCCCATGCCTGAACATTACCACCAGTTTGAGCATTTACATTACCGTCAACAGTAACTTCGCCTGCGTTATAAGCGCCTAATTTAGCATTGGTGCTTAAATTGACATCACCTTCGAAAGTAGCTCTACCTAAATCTTTAAAGGTAGTCTTGTCGATGTACTTTTCATGATCAGGACTGTCAATAGGATTTGAGTAGGTTTCAGCAAACAACTCAGCATTATTTTCTACAGTAGTATTTCCTTTTACATTTATTGAAGAACATTCTCCTGAGGCAAAGAATCTATTACGGTGATATTCATCAGCACCTGCAGAAGTAGTGAAATCACCAGTGCCTTCCTTGTAAAGGCCAGATAGGCTTAGATTGCCTCCTACAGTGATAGAAGAACCTTCAGATGCTTTATTCCAGATATTGGTATCAGCAACATGATTTAAGGTTAAATCACCATCAATTTTTGCATTTGAATTCTCTGTTACAGAAAATTCTCCTTCATTAAAGGTAGCATTTTTGCCAACATTCAACTCAGATTTATCAAATACGTGAAGATTATTGGTGCCTTCAAAAGAAACATTACCAGCTACATTTAAAGTACCTGAGTTTCTCATATCGTAGTAGTTTTGGTGACCATCTTCTGTGGTGCCGGTGCCATGCATATCACCCTTGATATTACCTACAGCGCCTTCTGATACACAGAAAATATCTCTTACTTCAGTAGATTCAATATTAAGATCTTTTTCGAAATTTAATTCTGAATTATCGAAAGCATGTATGTTGTTGGTTCCTGAGAGGTTAACATCACCTGCAACGTTTAAAGATGAATTTCCATTAACATTGTTGTAAACAATGCTTCCATCGTTGGTAACACCAGACATCTTTAAATTACCACCAATGTTGGCTTCTGAATTATCCCAAATGGCAAGATGCGTATTGCCTTTAAATTCTGCATTACCAGTAACATCAAGCTTTGCATTTGTACCTAAATTGATATCTGATGTTTCTACATATTCGTTGTCTCTGTCTGCAGTAAGATTGCCATTTACTTTAATTGATCCGTTATTGTAAATACCAACAATTTCATTTCTATGAGAATCAACTTTTACGTTAAGATCACCACCAATTTCAATTGAAGCATCACCGTCGGATTTTATAAGGCTGTCACCAAAGACATTTACATCTCCGCCTACAGTCATATGTGAGTTATTGTAAATACCTACGGATTCTCTCAAAGAATTTGATGCGTCAGAAAGAGTTGAGTTTAGGTTAAGATCTTTACCTATCTCAATAGTTGCATCTCTATCTGCAGTAAAACGGACAAGATCGGATACTGATGCATTTCCATCAACTTTAATATCTGAGCCATTAAAGCTGCCAAAAATAGTTTCAGTTTTACCGTCTAACTTTAGATCTTTATTTATGTTGACTTTAGAGTTTTCTGTTGAAAGATAGGTGTTAGTACCTGATAAGTTACCTTTTACATTTAAGGTGCTTTGATTGTAAACTAAGATGCCTGATGTAGGTTCTGTATCAGAGCTCAATTTAAGATTATCACCAAAGTTTAGAGTTCCCTGATTGTAAACTCCAACACTTGTGTTATTGTAAACAGCCTCATTATCGATGTTTATAGTGGTGTTATTTACTGATACCCCCCCCCTGTGCGGCGTAAGTGCTTGATGTTACAGCTAAAAGTGATGATAAAACTGTTGCTTTTACAACTTTTGATGCATTGTTTTTAGTATGGGATTTAGCAAGTTCACTTACAACTGTATAGCATTGTAAGGTATTGTTCCACACTACTTTGTATATTTTATTCATATATGAAGTTCTCTCTATATACAAGTTTGTTCAGATGACTTATCAGGAGAGCTTTAGATCTTCTGATAAGGGGAATTACGGCCATTCATGGACAAACGACCGTAATTCGTTTCCTCTCTTTGAGGAAATTACAAAAACTCCCAGAAATAAGATCCACCAAACTTCTGAAAGTCTATGTAACTTTTGACAAATGAAATTTAAAAGATCACTTTGGAAAGGGGAATTTAAGAGTCTTATAAATTTAAGAGACTTAATAAGATTTAATAAAAAGTATCTTAAGAGTCTTAAAAACAAGAAAGGCATCTTTACAGCATGAGCTAGTGTGCAATAAGACTATGACTGCTTATGATGAAGTTATCCTGATAGTAGCCATAGATACAGTAAATAGCCTTTGATCTACTAATAGCAATGGATCATTGGTTCATTTAAGAGATAGCAATCAAGTAAATAGGGCAGGACAAGCAAATAACTGTAAATGCCCACTCAATACACACTGATGCCCACTTTGTAAATCCAATTTTGCCCACTGCAATATCCATAAAATGCTCAGCAGCTCTTAGAGTGAAACCTCTTTATGAATTCTTAGAATATATAAGAACTTTAGAAGAAGCCTAACAATGGTTAACAATGTACAGAACGTATCCAGAATACTATTTAGGATCTTACTTACCACCTGCTGACAGTTACACTGAATTCCCAAAATTAGAATGAGCATACTATGGATGTCTATGTTCCAAACCCACTGTGTATTATTGAAAAACTAAGCTAGATCAATGAGTCTTAAGCATCTTAATTTGTGGCAAACAATCAAAAGCCCACTTAAGAGCCCATGATGGGAAACTGGATATTCACAAAACGCACACTTTTGAAAACTTAATACAGCCAGGAGCTGAACAAAAAGTCATCAGGTGGCATCAATAGCGGTTCATCACAAATTACCGAGAGATCTCAAATTAAAAGATAAGGGCGAAACCAAGCTAAAGCATAGAAAAAACAAAAACCAAAATCCTAAGTTACGGTTATTGTACAGTTAGTCTGTCTACTGACTGTTAGGCAAGAGCTCTTGTTTGTTTCTCGGTCCGCTTACTATATCTATAACTTGTTTATCTAAAAGTAGCTTTGCTCTCCTAAAAACAGGAAAAAGTCCCAATTTTAAGAAGTTTAAAATTCTCATTTGTCGTAATTCTTTTTAAAGAGCTTCAATCCTTTGTTAAATAAGGATTGAATGATTTTTAAGTGACTATAGATTAGCATAAAATAAAGATTAGTCTTTTTTTTTTTTCTAATCTGTGACAAAATGCCTAATATTCATTTTGTTGCTAGAGGCTTATTACTTGTAGCAGAAGATGAATTGAAAATAAAAATGAAAAATTTGGATTTTTATTTTTAAGGGTGCTCTATGAGCATTTACAGAGGTGTAGCTTTCGTTGGTAACTTAAAGCATAAGCTTCAATTTATGCATCAGAGTTTGCAACTTTAGTTTTCTTAAATTTAAAAATCAGATAAGTAATCTCAGATAAGTGTATTTGCTTAAAGATCTTTAAACTTTTTAAAGCTCTTAAAAGTAACGTAATGAAGCTATGAATGTTGAATCCTGTTTTTTAGGCAGGAAAAACTCAACTTCAGCTCAAGATTTAATGACATTGTGATTTTTGTCTTAAAGACAAAAATCCTTGTGGCATGGTCAATAAAGCATGCAGTAAATCTTGAAAAACTTTAGATATTTTTTTATTGATACTTGTTTTGTGAAACTTCTATATTGCAGGAGCTTTACTTAATACATGAGCTTTTACGTGCTCACATGTACTGATAAGACACTGCGGTATTTTACTTTTTTTCTTGATTTGCTTGCAGATGTTTTCAGGGCAGTGTTAGGTATTGTAAATAGAGTTTTTAAGGATTTTGTAGAGGAGCTCTTTAAAAGACTTTTAAGCCGCTTGTCTTTATTAGTCTTTTAATTTTAAGAGATCTTTAAGTCTTAAAAATGTCTTAAATGACTATGTTGGAAAATAAGGTATCTTGAAAATTGATATTTTAAAGAAAAGTTGTCTTAAAAAGTTAGTCTGTAGCTTTAAGTTACTTTTAAGGTTTATAAATTTAGTTTAAAGAACTGAATCATTTTTTAGTTTTAAGCAAATTTAATTGATAAGTAAAAGGAATTCAGGGGTCTTGAACCATGAATGAACAAAATACAGAAGTAGAAATTGATTTAGTTCGTCTATTTAGATTTATATTGTCAAAGTACAAGATCCTTCTTATAACCGGAATTGTATTTGCTGCTTTAGCTTGTGCTTATAAATTCTGTCGTTTTGAATTCTCATCAACTCCATTAGAGGATGTTGATAAGCTTTTTACTATTGAACGTGTAGTAAAAGAGCCTGATGGTAAGATTGTTAAGAAAAAAGAAAAGGTAAGTTACCGTCTGTATGCTGAGGATTTTGAGGCTCAGCAGTCAGAATACCAGACTAAGATCAATAATGCTAGAAATGTTAAGAAGGTTTTAGCTTCAGAAATTAAAGTCCTTGAAAATGGTCTTAACGGTAAACATGAGTATTTAGAAAAATCTAAACTCTATGGTTTAGATCCTGCTTCATACTGGGAAGCAGACTTTTACTACAATATTCGTGAAAAGAATGCTAAGTCTACCAAGACAAATGCAGCTACTGTCAGAAAGGTATTAGAAAACAAGGGTAATGATGCAAATGCCAATTCTGCTGATCAGCTAGAGAATGAGTCAACTGTAGTTAAGTTTGCTAATAACTTACTGTTTACTCAAAAGTACGTTACTTTATTTGCTGATGCCTTAGGCTTAAAGCTTGAGTACACCAAAGATCCTGTATATGAGCTAGTAGGCTTTAATGCAGTTGACAGCTACTCATTTGTGATCTCTTTAAAAGGTGATTCAAAAGATACTGTAACTTCATTAGAAAAGGTAAAAGAGATCTTTGATAAAGAGTTTACTGAGTTCTTCAACAGTGAGTATGTAATCAGAACTAAGCAAATCTCTTTTGAGAATACTTATAATCCAAGCTTAATTAAGCTTAAAGAGGATAAAGACTCAGCTGTAACTAATGATGAAAAGGCAATTGATGCTAAGAGAAATCAGATTAGTAATACGGTGTTGCCAGTACCTCCAGAGGATGACAAATTAGTAACACTTGAAGCTTATAAAGCTAAAAAGTTGGTTGTCTTTGCAGCTGCAGGTTTTGCCTTTGGCTTATTTATCATTATTGTAATCTTTGGTATGAAGTATCTCTTTAGTGGACGCTTAAACTCAAAAGATTACTTAAAGGATATTTTTAAATTTGAGAATATTGCTGTATTACATGAAGCATCATTTTCAAAAGAAGATCCTAATGAAATTGAAAAGTTAAAAGAATCTTTAGAGCTTTTATCTAAAGATAAGAAGAGCATTGCCATTGTTTCAACTCTTGAGAAGAAAGAAATTGACAATGCCGTATCAATTATTGAAACAGTAATGAATGCAAAGGGGATAAGTGTTAAGGTTTTAAAGGACTATAACATAAAGCAAATCTCTGAATGTGATGCAACTTTAGTTTGTGAAAAACTTGATGTATCAGTTCTTGAGAAATGTGTAAACGAATTTGAGACTTTAAAAACTTATAAGCTAGAGGTACTGGGGGTTGTTTACGCATAGAGCATATTAGATTACCTCCTAATACTTTGCAACTAAAATTGGGCTGTATCTTTATTTTGAAGGTATGGAAGGTCTTTAAAGAAAGATCTTTTCTTTGAAAAAAGTTGATGTGAAAGAAAGAAGTCTCCTTTAAAGCGATGCTTGCCTTTGAAGAAAAGAGTGTCTTTGAAGAAAGTGGTTTCCCGCTAGAAAAGGAAGAACAGGCTTTAAAAGAGACATCCTTGAAAAGAGGATGAATTGACGCTTATAGAGGAAAGTTTCTTAAAAAAAGCTGAGAAAAGTTCTTTTGAAAAAGTAGACAAAGTTCCTTTAAAAAAGGTGAAACCTAATAAAACGAATAACTTAATTTTACATAAAATTAACTATGCAAATTTTTTTAGGTGCAAATACTATGATGTAAATGTATAATGTGCTCACAGGATGTAAAGCGAATAAAAATATTGACGCAAAAAAGGCTCTTAAAAAAAGCTACAATAATTCAAAGTAATTGACTTTTGTGTAGAACTTAATGGATTTAATAGATCATATAAGGACTACATTCATCAAAGTAAAAGCTTTGAAGTTTTTCTTTAAGAAAGTTCTTTAAGAATATTGAAAACTGCATCTTCTTTGAAAAGGTAGCAGTATAAAACTTATAAAAGTACTTTACTTTTATATAAGCTTTCTTTGAGCCTTTTAATTACTATAAATAAAGATTAAGAAAATAATCGCGTTAATTTGTCTTTACCCCCCCCCAGAGCGTACAAAGTATACAAAGATATACTTTTCAATGATTTTGATAAAGTAAGAATAAAATTAATCAATTAAGGTACAGAATACAGGATAGCTGTATATCGAGAGTATCTGTGTCATTTAAGAAGATGTCTCCGTCGCATACGTGTGCAGGATATTAGATGACAGGTGTATCTCAATTAGGTTAGGTAATTTGCAGATTTTGATAATTGGCAATTAGATAATCTAATTGATATAAGTTGCTGTATTTTGGTGTGTGTATCATAGTTTAAAATACAAAAGCTAAATTTGTTAAAATATGGTAAATCCAGAAGAGCAAGTTTAGTCTTAAATGAGAGTAAGTTATGAATCGTGACAGTTCTGAAAAGATTATAAGAAACGTCCTTGCTGTAACAGGATGTATCATAACTTTCTTGTCTCTCTTCTTAGCATTTACTTTCTATTATGGTAACGCCATAACAACACTGAGCTTATACTCATTTAGATCATATCTTTTTATCTTTGTATTTGAATATTTATTCTCTACAGCTTTTACCGGTGTAAACAGAAGCTTTGTTTTTAGAAGTTTCTTAAAAGAAGCTTTTGTTGTTTTCCAGTTTACCTGTGCACTTATAATCTTTTTAATCTTAATTCTGTTCTTATTACATAATTTAACTGATTCAAAGCGTTTAATCATTGCTTATTTCTCGGTTACCTTCTTTTTACTAGAGTTACTTACAAGAACTGTAATTAAGTACTTAATTGTTAAAAAATACAAAACCTCAAAGTTCTCAAGCAAGGTTTTGGTCGTAGCCGAGACTAACTGCAGAAACTCAATTAAAGATCTTTTAAAGAACTTTGACTGGAGACGCAAGATTTGTGGTATCGCAGTATCTGAGATAACTCCTATTAATAAAAAGATCAGGGGAATAAATGCTGTTTGTACCCATCATGATTTATTAGATTACATCACTCATAATTATGTTGATGAGATTTATGTGTTGGTAAATCTTGAGCAGCACGAAGAGTTAAAAGATGTACTCTCTCAAGCTGAGGAGATGGGAATACGTGTAAATATCAAGATCAACCTTGAGTTATTTGACTACTTGCCAAAGTCTTTTATTATTGTAAGTAAGATTGGTAATCAGCACTGCATTTCTGTAAGTCGTAAGTTTGTATCTAAAAGAAAAGCTTTTGCTAAACACTTATTAGACTACACTGGTGGCATAGTTGGATTTTTAATCTTTTGCTTAGTGTATGTTGTGTTAGCTCCAATCATTAAGTTAGATTCAAAAGGTCCTGTTATCTTTGCTCAGAACAGAGTAGGGCGCAATGGTAGAATCTTTAAATGTTACAAGTTCAGATCAATGAGAAGTGATGCTGAAGAGTTAAAGAAATCCCTGATGTCAAAAAATGAAATGAACGGCTTAATGTTTAAGATGGAAAATGATCCTAGAATTACTAAAGTAGGTCACTTTATTAGAAAGACATCTATTGATGAGTTGCCTCAGTTCTTAAATGTGCTTAAAGGTGATATGAGTTTAGTAGGAACAAGACCGCCTACTGTAGATGAATACAATCACTATGAGCCTAAGCACAAAGCTCGTGTGTCAATGGCACCAGGTCTTACAGGTTTATGGCAGGTTAGTGGTAGAAGTGATATCAAGAACTTTGATGAAGTGGTTAAACTTGATATGGATTATATCAATAACTGGTCGGTGTTCTTAGATATTAAGATTATTCTCCTTACCATTAAGGTTGTGCTGTTTGGTAAGGGGGCAAAATAACTAAAAGGAATTCTTTATTGGTAATGCTTTCAGTAATTATTTACTGTCTATAAAGAATATTTTGTTACTCAATTATTTTTAGTACAGTTTTCTTGCTTCAAATTTGTTCTTTATTTGTCAAGATTTTTATCTTTAACTGATTCCGTCATGATAATTAGCTTTGCAGTTCACGTGGTATTTTATTTGTTTTTTTTATGTGTACGTTAGACATTAAATATAGTGAATATGTATATGATTCAGAGTGGTATGAAAATGCTCAACAACAATAAGGTTCAACATGTTTACCTGATAGGTTCAAAATCTTTAGGTGCGTATGGTGGGTATGAAACATTTGTTTATAAACTTACAGAGTACCATCAAAATAATCCCACTATTAAATATCACGTAGCATGTAAAGCAAATGGTGAAGGCTACATGGATGAAAGTAAGTTAGATAATGCAGTCAAAATTTCTGAAAATGAATTCATTTTTCATAATGCTCTGTGTTATAAAATTCATATTCCTCAAATAGGTCCAGCCCAAGCAATTTACTATGATGTAGCGGCATTGAACGCTTGTTGTAATGATATAAAACATAATAACATTTCTCATCCTATCGTCTATATCATGGCTTGTCGTATTGGTCCTTTTGCTAGTTTTTTTTACCATAAAATCCACAAATTAGGCGGTAAGGTCTTCTTAAATCCTGATGGTCATGAATGGATGAGAGCAAAGTGGTCTGCACCTATACGAAAGTACTGGAAAATTTCAGAACAAATGATGGTCAAATACAGTGATCTTGTTATTTGTGACTCTATTAACATCGAAAAGTATATTCACCAAAGTTATGATGGAAAAGGTATTAAAGGAAGAAATCCGTTAACAACTTTTATTGCATACGGAGCTGATCTTTCTCAAAGTAAATTATCTGATGATGACGATAAGCTCTTAAATTGGTATGAAGACAAAGGTGCTTCCAAGAAGAACTATTATTTAGTAGTAGGAAGATTTGTTCCAGAAAATTCTTTTGAAGTTATGATTAGGGAGTTTATGAAAAGCAAGAGCAAGAAAGATTTTGTTCTTATTACTAACGTTAACGACAAATTTTTGAATGAACTAGACAGCAAATTGAATTTTAAGTCTGACAAAAGAATTAAGTTTGTAGGTACAGTTTATGATCAAGAATTACTAAAAAAAATACGTGAGAATGCATACGCATATTTTCATGGTCATACTGTTGGTGGTACAAATCCATCATTGATTGAAGCGCTTGGAAGTACCGATTTAAATTTACTAGTTGACGTTGAGTTTAATAAGGAAGTTGCTCAAGATTGCGCTTTGTATTGGAGCCGAGAAGGGGGGAGTTTAGCAAGTCTGATTGATAAAGCAGATTCTATGTCTTTTGAAGAAATATCCTCACTAGGAAAGAAAGCTAAAATGCGAGTTTCAAAAGAATATACTTGGAAAAAAATTTGTTCTCAGTATGAAGCATTGTTTACAAAAAAGGGCAACTAACGTGAAAATATTAGTAATTCATAATTTTCATAGAAAAGGATCTGCAAGCGGAGATGATCAAGTTTTTAAAAGTGAGAAAAAACTGTTAGAAAGTAATGGACATGAAGTTATTACATACACTGTGTCTAATGATTCATTTGATAATTTAGGAATTTATGGAAAATTATTGGCAACATTTGGAATGTTGTGGAGTTTTGGAAATTATAAAGCAGTAAAGAGCTTAATTTTAAAAGAACAGCCAGATCTTGTTCATGTCCATACATTTTTTCCATTATTGTCTCCATCAATATTATATGCAGCTAAAAGTTGCGGTAAAAAAGTTGTTGCAACGCTTCATGATACGAGATTTGTTTGTCCATGTGCTACATCTTTAAGAGGTAAAGAGTTATGTAACAAGTGTGGAGATGGTTTCTATTTCCGTATGTGTAAATATAACTGTTTTAAGAACTCAAAATTTCAAAGTTTCATTATTGCCGGAATCTTTACTTTTCATAGAATATTAAAAACATTCTATAAAAAAATAGATCATTATATTTGCCTAAATGATAATCAAATTGAGCTTTTAGCAAAAATAGGTTTTGACAAAAATAAAATTAGTAAAAAATACAATTTTGTTCAACATATCGAATTACCGAATAATATTGATAAAAAGTTCTCTGAAAATTTACCTGAAAGATATGTTGTATTTTATGGAAGAATTGGTGAAGAAAAAGGTATTCAGGTTTTGATGAATATATGGAATAGACTTGAAAACATTCCTTTGGTTGTAATGGGAGACGGTCCTCTAGCATCAACTTTCAAAAAATGGTCAAGTGATCGTAAAAATATATTATTTTTAGGTTATGTTCCACATGATATTTGTTTATCTATTGTCAAAAAGTCAGAATTCGTTGTTTTCCCTTCAATATGGTATGAAGGCTGTTCAATGGTTGAAATTGAAACTGAAAGTTTAGGTAAATGTCTGATTGCAACTGATCTTGGCTTTTCTTCTGAGGCAATTGAAAATGAAAAAAATGGCTATAAAGTTGCCCTAGGTGATGTTGAGGCTTTTGTTCGTTCAATAACTAAATTATGGAATAATCCTTTAAAAATCTCAGAGATGGGAAACAACGCTAGACAGGATTATGAGTTAAAGTACAAACCTCAAGAGAATTACATACAACTCATTAATATTTATAATAAAACGTTAAAGGACTGATATGAACCAAAATATTTCCTTGTCAGACAAAATTATAATTCTATTTAGAACATTTATTAAATTTTTAAGAGGTTTATTTTATAGGTTTTTCTTAAAAAATGTTCATGGATTCATTTTTGTTGGAAAATGCGTTCAGATTTCACATGGAAAGCACATTACATGCGGAAAAAATGTAAAGTTTGAAGATTACTCTGAAATTCATGGTTTGTGTTCTGAAGGATTGAATTTTGGAGATAGAGTAACAATCAGTCGTGGCGTTATGATTCGTCCTTCAAGTTATTACGGAGGAGACTATGGAGTTGGTTTGACAATTGGTGAATCTAGTTCTATAGGTCCATATGGTTATATAGGCTGTTCTGGTAAAATCTCTATTGGCAAGAATGTTATGTTGGGGCCAAAATGTAGTCTATTTGCTGAAAATCATGTGTTTTCTGATTTGAATGTGTCTATCAAAAGTCAAGGGGTTAAACAAAAAGGTATAACAATAGAGGATGACTGTTGGATAGGAAGTAATGTAACAATTCTTGATGGAGTAACGATTGGTAAAGGATCGGTTGTAGGGGCTGGAACGCTAGTTTCAAAAAATATATCAGCTGGAAGTATAGTTGTTGATAAGCGTTTTAAAATTACAAAAGCAAGGTAATATAAGTAAGATTATTAAACTTGTTTTTGTATAAAATATAGGGAAATATCAATGTACTATTCACAAGATAAATTAGAAAAGTTACAAAAAGATCTTATTGGAATATTGGATTATGTAAAGGATATTTGTGAAAAGAACAAATTACAATATTTATTGATAGGTGGAACAGCTCTCGGAGCAAGAAGACATGAGGGTTTTATCCCATGGGATGATGATATTGATATTGGTTTGCCAAGAGATGATTATGAAAAACTGCTAATAATATTAAGAAAAAATGAAGATAACTTCGTTTTGCAAGATGAAAATAATGAACCAAATTATTTTTGTCCTTTTGCTAAAGTAAGAAAATTAGGAACAGTTTTTAAGGAGAAAATTTCCTTAGGTCTCTATAAGAATAATGGAATATATATAGATATTTTTCCTATTGATTTTTTGAGTAGCAGATCATCATTTAAGACAATATTTCGAATTTGTAATATAAAATTACTAAATCATGCTCTTCGATTTCGTTATTGTAAATCCAGCTATTACGAGGCTTCACTGATAAAAATAATAATTCATTGGGCATTATATCTACCTTTTATTTTTATTTCTCGTAAACAAATATTGAAATTATTAAAGATAAATATGACTTCTCAAAATATGAATATTAAGAAGTATGCGGCAAATCTTGCAGGAACAAATAAAATCCGAAATGAAATTATGGATTATAGAACTATGTTTCCTGTCGAAAAAATTAAGTTCGGAGAAAATTTGTATTCTTGCCCTAGAGATATTGATCAATACTTGTACAATCTATATGGTGATTTTATGAAATTACCTCCAAAAGAAAAGAGAAGAACACATGAACCTTTGGAGATAAAATTATAGTAACTACTCTGAACCGCCTAAGAGATTTTGAGTAGCATTAAAGCTTTTTTACACTGACTTTTACAGTCAGTGAGTTCTTTAGAAATTTACATTGTGAACAAACTCACAAAGTCTAACTAAATAGCTTTTTTCTTAAGGTTGTTCAAAAGCGCTCTATAAGCGCATATAACGCGATTATAGAGTGCATCTTTTTAGAGGGCTTTGTTTTGTCATTTTCTCTTGTCATCGATCTGTAGAGATCTTAAAAGAGCGTTACAGATCTTTTTGAGATGCTTCATCAAGTTGTAATTGAGCAATCACTAATGCTAAAAATCGCTGTTGGTATAATAACAGCAGTAGAAAAAGCTAAGGTGATTAAATGGATTTCAACGAGTTAAAACAGAATGCAGGGCAGATTTGCAAAGAGCAAAAGATAAAGCTCCATCAGATTTATCTGTACTAGTGCTCTCGTTGTCAACCATCATCAAAATGATGATAGCCATGTTCTCAGGAGTTATGGAGCAGAATAATAAGCAAACCGCTACCATTTCAGACATGGAACAAACTATTTCTGGATTGAAGCAAACAATTTCAGACTTGCAGGAAAACATAAAAGACCTGCAACGACAACTGAACATGGATTCACACAACAGCTCAAAACCACCATCAAGTGATGGCTATAAGAAAGCAAATAAAAACAGAAGTCTAAGAGAGAAGACTGGAAGAAAGACAGGTGGACAGAAAGGTCATAAAGGAGTGAACATGAAGCTACGACATGAACCTGATGAGGTAAATGTACATTTACCAGAAAATGTAAAACCTGTCCATATCTATGCTCATGCTCAGCAAACGGACAAGTATTTGAATGTACCGAAAAGAGATATGTGGTAGAAGCAGTAATCAATACTAAGAACATAGAGCTTCAAGCAGTCAAAGCCATAGACTGTCCATGTGAAGAGTCAAAGCTCAAGGGAGAACTTTCTGAGAACGTAAGGGGATATATTCAGTATGGAGATAGCTTTACTGCGATATCAGGACTTTTAAGCACTTTCGGAGCTGTAAGTACCGATAGAATCCAAACCATAATTGATGGCATGTTCAATGTAACTCTTTCAGAGAGGACAATCTGCTCAATGATTGAGAAATGTGCACTTAAGGTAAAACCAGTAGTGCAAAAAATCAGAGAGTTACTAATAGGCTCTAAAGTCGTTAATTTCGATGAGACTGGTGTCAGAGTTGAAGTCTCTACACAATGGGTACATAACTCCTCTAATGAGAAGTATACCTACCTTACAGTCAACAAAAAAAAGTCAGGTAGGAATAGCTGACAATGGTGTGATCAACAATTTTACTGGCACTGCAGTTCATGACTGCTGGGGATCATATTGGAGATTTGAAAACATCAGTCACGCTGTATGCTGTGCTAATCTGCTACGAGAGTTAATTGCAGCAAGTGAGAATAATCCTTCTCATATATGGGCAAAAAGACTGAGCAATCTGCTTTTAACCATGAAATCTGCTAAAGAAAAAGCAATTGAGCAGAACCAAATCAGTTTAAAAGACTCTCATATCAGCTCTTTAGAGCGAGAATATGATGAAATCATGGATTATGCCAATATAGAATGTCCTCAACATGATAATACGGAGCCTATAAAAAGAGGCAAACGTAAGAAAGGTAAAGAACGTTCATTGATTGAGAGACTGATTAAACTCAAGGAATCGGTATGTCTGTTTATTCATAACTTTGCAGTGCCTTTTGACAATAACCAGGCTGAAAGAGATGTTCGCAATGTAAAAACTAAATCAAAGGTACAGGATGTTTTCGTTCAATTAAAGGAGCTCAGACCTACCTAACGATCACATCCTACCTCAGCACAGCTAGGAAACAAGGTATAGATGTTTTTGAAGCTTTAACCTCAGCTTTTAATGGTAAGGCTGAGATCGTTTTAGGGTAGGTTCTGAGTAGTTACAAAAGAAGAAGGTATTATACGATTTCATCGAACAAGGTGGTCTTGAATGAATGAGTAATGTAATCGCCATCTCTGCTGATATGGACTCAGATTTTGAAGAAACTTTTAAAGAGAAATGCCCTCATTTGAAGATCGTCTATGACAACTTTCATATAGTCAAAAACTTCAATGAAAAGGTTGTCAGTGAAGTCAGAAAAGACGAACAGCGAAGGCTGATTGAAGAAGAAAATGAGGAAGCAGCAGATGCTCTTAAAGGCTGTAAATACATCCTGACTTCAAGCAGGAATACGTTATTGGCAAAAGACGATGTTGTTCATAAAGGAGAGGTAATTTCAAAAGGTAGTGAGCTTTTCAAAAAGGACGAAGTCAAGCAAACAGGAGGTCAGATGGGGCGCTATTTGCAACTGCTCTCTCAAAACACCTTACTGTTTAATTTGGATTACGTAAAAACAATCCTAAATGAGGCTTACAAGCTTGATTCTGAAGAAAAGATGACTATTATGGCGAAATTATTAAAGCACACCAAGATCACAATTTGATTAGGTATTCTTAGTAATTTCAAATAAAACGCACAACCAGCTTGAGCGGTGTTCTTTAACAGTTATTGTATTTTATATGTATAGTCTTTAGATCTATTAATTGTCTTTAAATTCCATTATTATTGACTAGAACTTAAAGCATCAAGGGTAATTAAATGGGATTTATAGCAAGAATAGAAAAGGATCTAGATTTGTTAGAACACAAATCTAGATCCTCACGTTCTAAGTTTGCAGATCCTAAATATACCCTAGAAGATGCAATTAGTGACTTTTCTAAACATGTGGTGTTTGCTTCTAAAAAATTGAGAAGACTTTTACGCTTATATCGGAGGACTATATGAGCGTCAGGAACAAGCAGTTACAGAACTAATTTATGCTGTAATTGAAGACATCAGGAGCAAAGTAAGTGACTATCGAAAATCACCTGATAAAGTGCATTATCCATTAGATGTACTGATATTCCTAATTCTCATAACCGAGTACAGGGAATTGTAGATTGTGATGAGATAGCAGACTATTACAATCACCATTACATTGAGTTGTTTGTATTAGTTCCAAGAATTCAAAAATATAGAGGTCAGCTCTCTATAAGTACTATTCAGGTAGCAATGTCTATGCTAACTCCTAAACAAATCTCCAGGTTCTTTGAAGAGAACTTCACAAAAATCAAAATCACGATTGAAGAGCAGGTTCTATACCACAAAGAAAGAATTGAATCTCGACCTGAAGGCATCAAAGATACTTTAGGATTTGATAGTCAGGAGATGAATGGTACCTACAGTGGAGGTGAGAGCAAGAGAAAGTGCAAAGGAGGTATTGTTACTCAGTTGTATAACTGCACCCAGAGAGTACCTTTAGGTTTTGAAATTTCTAGTAAGAAAAACCATGGAAGAGACGATATTCTGTCAATTCTGTCGAGAATAACAATTGATGGAATGGTAGTCATGTGTGATGACTTAAATTCACAGGAGGCAGTATCTAATGCTGTAATCAAAGCTAATGGCATCTATATGTTTCCACTAGGAAAGAATGGTAATAAAGAGCTTCTAATTCATGTAGAAGCAATTTTTAACCGACAGCATAAAGATGTTCAAACCTGTTTTTCAAAGAAAACTACTAAGAAGCAGAATAAACGTGACCATGGCAAATATGATTTCACCAAAATTGAAATATTACCTGCAGAGCCATATTTAGCTCCTAGCATTAACACCAAACATAAGAACGTTAGAACTCTGATTAAGTACACCAAAATATCTAAGTGCTACATAAATGATGAATTGGTAAAAGAAACAGAGGATGTTACCTACCACATTTCATCATTAGCCTATACTGAGGAATATACTCTACTGCAGGTTGTTGCAAGCCTTGAAGATTACTAGCAAATTGAAACTTGCCATGCTGTATTGCATCAGGATGCATTACATGCATGTTTACCTAACACCATTAAGAATGTAGTAGCTTTCAATAAGATTGGCACTGCTGTTTTGAGCTATATCAGACGGAGAATGTCCATTAAAGAATGTAGAAAGAAGCCTTATTCTTACAAGCTCATTAAATCTAGATGTCAAAGCATGGGGCTTGAATCATTACTTATTTATTTGTACGACTACTGGTTTGACAGAGTTGAACAGACAGATTCGGATGAACAGTAATACTTCTCTTTCCAAAGGTTAACTTTAGAAGTTAAAACTTTCACTCCCATTTCTATAAATCCTATATTTGCATATTACAATAACCTTTAAAGAACACCGCTTAAGCTTGTTGAGCGGTATAAACGTGAAATTATGCTTCATTTGTTTACACTTGCTTTAAAAATGTGAACTTGGTGATGATTCTTAATTTCGCAATATATGACTATCTACATTGATGAGATTATTTTTATATTGCAATTGTACTGAAAATTGCCATTTTAAGTGGTTTGCTAACTTGTTGGAAAATCATAAAGAAGGAATTGTTAGCCATGCAAAATACCGCATTTCCAATGGAAAAATTTAAGGTATAAATCAGAAGATAAAGACAATTAGGAGACAGAGTTATGGATTGCCTGACGATGAATACTTTTTCTTAAAGTTATTTGATGCTTCAAGGCAAAAATGGAATCACAGTTTGGAAAGATCCTCTATGTGATCCCACGTTTTTCTGTACTGAACCTATTTTCTTAAAAAAAGAAAAAGAGAGGTTGTTCATAAATATGAAGGTAATGTCACAAACTAACTGTACAATAACAGTTCAACAGTTTACTTGTATTTTATGAGCACTTCTTATAAGAAGACAAGGTATTTTATGACAATTGATTTATTTACATTTTTTATAATCGTTATATTAGTAGCATTGTGGATTATATTTGCTCGGAGAATTGTAGTATATTTTGGTAATATTTTTTATTTATTTCTTGCTATTCTTTATGTATCAAATCTTGGATATTTACACGAAGTGCAGTTGACTTTTAGGTGCTTTGCAATATCTTTACCGTGGATGTATATTTTATTTGTAATGAAAGGAAAAATTGCATTAATCAAATGTAATTATGCTTTAATTTTGCTATTTTATTTATTTGTATGCCTTATTTCTACTTTTTGGTCTACATCTCCTATTCAGACTTTTTTTAAGTCAATAGAATTAATAACTGATGTTATTGTTATTTGGTATTTATACTCGATTGAATCGAATAGAAATAAATTTATAGTTAAATCAATTAATTTATTGATGGGGCTATCTGCATGCCTATTAACTGTAACCATGATGGGATTCTTTTTAGTGCCATCTTATTTTGCAAATACTGGATATTCTTCATCTCAAACAATTTTAGGAATTAGAATCGGCGAAGGATTAATTGGTGCAAATCAAACTGGTGCTGTTAGCATATTGGTTCTGGCTTGGTTTATTTTGCTGATATACAACAAAAATCTACTAGGATATTGTATTTTGTTTATCTCCTTAATTGCTATGCTATTTTCTCAATCTCGTGCATCTTTAATACTTATTCCTTTAATTGCCTTTTTGAGGCTTTTTAAGCCAAAATCAAAGTACACTTCTTTATACTTAATGTTAATTTTTGTAATTCTGCTTTTTTTAGCAATTAATATTGATCTGCTATTATCTTATCTGCTACGAGGACAATCTGCGGCTGATTTCAATAGTTTATCTGGACGAAAAATGATATGGAGTTATGCCTTTGAATATATATCAAAATGTCCAATATTAGGCTATGGTTTTGGAGCTGGTGGTGAGTTAGTCGGTCAAGTTTTACCAGGGGCTTTCAATGGGTTGCAACACATGCATAACGGCATAGTTGAAACTTTATTGGGAACAGGAACTCTTGGTTGTATTCTCATAGTTCTTCCATATTTGTTTATATCCTTGACAGTCTTTAAAAGACTCTTAAAAGAAGGAATTAAAAATAATTTGTATGACATTGTCATTTTATCTTTCTTTGCCATAAGAACCTATACAAGCTTAGGTATTGGAAGTTGGCAGTCATTAGAGATAATAATTTGGTATGTTTTCATTTTTATTATGTCAAGTAAAAATGTCAATATACAGGGGGCCTTCAAATTAAATGGAGATAATATTAAATGAAGATCGATATGTATGTCATTTCACATAAATGGTTCAAAAAACCTAAAATCGATTGCTATAGTTCTTTGCTAGTTGGTGCTGATTTTAATAAGGCTGATTTAGATTTGTATGATAATGTAGGGGATAATATCTCAAAAAAAAATAAAAACTACTGTGAATTAACAGGAATCTATTGGATATGGAAACATTCCAAAGCAGACGTAGTTGGTGTGAGTCATTATCGAAGATATTTTTCTAAATCTTTATTTAGTGCGAATGAAAAATATTTTTTGAATTGTAGAGATATTAACAAGTATTTTAAAAATTATGATGTCATAGTTCCAACGAAAAGATACTATAAGGAAAAAGTTATCGAAGCGATTAATATAGCACCTAATATGAATGACGTAATTGAAATGGAAAAAGCTATATCGATTTTAGAACCTGATTATTTGGAAAACTTTAAAAAATATCTTAGTGGAAATGAATGCTTTCTATACAACATGTGCATTATGAAAAAAGAGATATTTGATAAGTATTGTCAGTGGCTGTTTAACATTCTATTCTTTATTGAAAAAGATTATTATGTAGATAACAATGATCCTTATCGCTCACGACTTTTTGGTTTTCTTTCAGAAAGGTTGATTTATGTTTGGCTTAAAAATAATGTTAAAAGTAATAGGATCAAAGAAGTTCGAGTAATAAAAACAGATGAATCTTTTTTGTGGTCAGTTAAAGAAAATTGTAAAAATATGTTGAGAAATTTAGTTTTTTCCATAAGAAACATCTTTTGATCAATTTTGTCTATCTATGATTTATGTTTTCCGAACAATAACCGAACTATGGCGACCACACCATTTGAACTACATCACAAAGTTGTAAAGTAGTTCAGATAAAAATTAATGTAAATTAATCAGTTAGTTACCTGACTGATTTTGCTCTTTAAAAATGTGATTCAGAGATCAAACTTTATGTTAAGATATTAATATTCTATGCTCTGAAACTTAATAAAATAACAGCAGAATATTAGTATGACACCAGAAGTAAACTTTGATAAAAATGATGCACAGTTCTTACAGCGAATCATTGAATTAAACTTCAAAGCTCCAAGATGTCAGAGTGCTATTAAGTATTGTTTCTCAGAAGTATCATCCGTAATCATAATGGCTAGGATTGCTGGTAACAATAACTGCAGAACACAAAGGTTATTCTGGTTAGAGGATCTAGAGGCTTTACAGTCGTTATTCTATGGTTTAGATGATGAAGTCCCATGTGAACAGACCATCAGAAGAGTTATATCAGGAGTAAAGGCAGAGGAAACAATCAAGTTCTTGACTGAGTACTTTGCTGTATACCAGAAGAACTCACAATCATCAGAAGATGAAGTTTCATTATCTAAAAGAGACGTTATAGCAGCTGACGGACAGAATATCAGAGCTACAAGACAGACCAAGAAAGGTAATGATGCCCGTAAGAGCACAGGTTATTATTTGGTCAGCCTATATTCAACCAAGTATGGTTTAACCATATCTCAGAGAGCTGTAGATAAGAAGAACCATGAAGCAGAGGCTATCCTTGAGATGATAGTAACTTTAAACCTTAGAAACTGTATTCTCACTTGGGATGCTATCAATACTAGAGCAGTAACCTTAGTTGCTGTAGTAAAAGCATTAGCAGACTTCTTAGTCTGCCTTAAAGCTAACCAAGGTGAACTCTTTGATGTAATTGAAGAAGCATTTCAGTAGGTTAGATGTAGACAAGTTTCAATGTGAAGTTCTATCCTCATCCAGAACCAGTACTGAGCATGGCAGAATTGAGACTAAAGATATTTCTATTCTCAATGCTGAAGATATCTTAAGCACAGAGTTGGAAAGAAAATGGCCTCATGTTCATTCTGTAATCAGAGTAAGAACCAGCAGAATTTATAAAAGTTCTGGTGTTCAGACTGAAGACAGAGAAGACAAGTTCTTTATTAGCTCTATTACTCCTGATAGTTTAGATGATTCTTTTGCAGCTACTATGCAAGATATCATTATCTCAAGATGGCAGATTGAAAGTAGTCACTGGGTGATTGATGCAGTCTTTGGTCAGGATGCATTACCTTTAAGAAATAAAGAGTACATCGATAACTCAACTGTCTACACCAAGATTGCCTGCAATGTATTAAGCTACATTAGAGAGCATGTACCTTACTACAATGGTAAGCCATGGTCTTTTTAAAGCTTACAGATTTTAGCTAGAAAAGCTCAAACCAACTTCATGTTCCTAAAAGCATTCTTTACTAAAGATATGTCAGAAATAGAGAACGATGAAAGATTCATTAGAATCTTTTACAAAGAGCCTGAACCTACAGGTAATGATGTACCTGATAACCTTGAAGTTACAGGTCATGAGAACCAAGTAGATGACAGCTTCATGCTAGCTAATCTAGTAAGACGAAGTAGCAAGATTAAAAGCAAAAGAAAACTCCGTTAGAGTTTGATTTCTGAATCACATTGTTAAAGAACGTCTTTGTTGGTAACAACTGAGGCTTTTGGTCGTGGCTTAATAAAATAAGCCACAACACAAGGCAGATAAATCTGCCTAAAACTGGTTAAAATTTGGCTACAACATCACTTTGATCTCGATCTATGCGTGTTGTCGCCATATAACCGAACTAACTGTACAATAACCGTAATGACAAGTTGAAAGAAGATTCTTTGTATATTTTGTATCATGTTTAACATTGGTTTTGAGAATTTTATATGAATGATATAATTATTATCGGGGGGGGGTACTTCGGTTTATACATAGCCTATTATTTAGGTGAGAAACACTATAAGGTAGACCTCTTCGAAAAAAGCTCTGAGCTTATGTCCAGAGCTTCATACAATAATCAAGCACGTATTCATAACGGATATCACTATCCACGTTCAGTTCTTACAGCATTAAGATCACGCCAATCATTTCCTCGATTTATTAAAGATTTTCCTTCATGCGTATGCAATGACTTTGATAAGTACTACATGGTAGGAAAGCATTTAAGCAAAGTAACAGCCTACCAGTTTGAAAGGTTCTGTAAAAGAATAGGCGCATATTTAGAGCCAGCTCCAAGTAAAATTGTCAATCTAACCGATCCTCACTATATCGAGGCTTGCTTTTGTGCAAAAGAATTTGCTTTTGATTCTACAAAATTAAGAGATGAAATCATAAGCAGGATCAACACTTCTTACGTAACAATACATACTAATTGTGAAGTTACACAAATTAAGTCTTCTTCCTCAGAAGAGCTTACTGTATCTGTTTTAAATCATAAAAACAACGAAACTGAATTGTATTCAGCTTCTAATGTTTTTAACTGTACTTATGCTAATTTAAATCATGTTCTTCATAACAGCTCCCTAGAGCTTATTCCATTAAAACACGAAATGACTGAAATGGCTCTAGTTGACGTCCCTGATGAAATCAAACATTTAGGTATTACTGTTATGTGCGGGCCTTTCTTCTCTGTAATGCCTTTTCCTTCAGTAACACTGAATGGACACTATCTGCATTCATTTTCTCATGTACGTTATACACCTCATTATGAGTGGTATTCAAATACTGATAATTACATTGATGCTGAACAAAAGTTTAGTGAAGATGAAAAACATAGTGCCTGGAAAATTATGCAACGAGACGCTGCAAGATATATTCCATGCCTAAACGAATGTACTTATCGTAAATCATTATGGGAAGTTAAAACTGTTTTACCTCGTTCTGAAGTAAATGATTCCAGACCAATCCTATGTAAATTTAATTATGGATTAAAAGGTTTTCACTGTGTTATGGGTGGAAAAATTGATAACGCATATGATGCAGTTGCTGCTATAGAAAAGGAATTAGGACTTTAAAATGGCTGAAAATAAAATTGAAAGTTCAAAAGACGAAAGCTTTGTTTCTGTTGTTACCGTTCTTAATACAGAAAATGAGAATAGCCTTATTTCTGTAAAAGATATTCAGCAACAACTAGATGCATCATACACAGATTATGAAATTATTTTGGTAGTTCAAAAATCTGTTGAAAGAAGAAAAAAGTATGATATTGAAGAGCTTCTAAAAACAACCCCATGCATTCGTTACCTACAGTTGTCTGCAGATGTTAATACAGATGTCGTATGGTCAGCAGGTACAGAAAACGCAATTGGCGATTTTGTGATTTGTTTTGACTTAAACAACGATCCTGTATCTATCATTAAGGATTCAGTTAATCTTTGTAAGTCTGGAAATGATGTTGTAGTTGGTACTGTAAAAGAAAAAACTTCTATTGCTTATTCTATAGTAAGACCTCTTACTGGCTGGCTTTTAAAAATAGTTGATTACAAACTGCCAAAAGGAGCTACAACATTTAGATGTCTGTCTAGAAGAGCTGTAAATGCTGTTATGGACACAGGTATGTTTTATCAACAGTTCTTTATGCAGATCCAAAAGACAGGTTATGGATTTGCAGAGCTTCACTATGAGCCTAAAAAATCCAAAGTTATGTCAAAAACTTTGATTGGCGGTATAAAGACAGCATTACGTCTGATGGTATTCAATACTACAGTACCTTTAAGGATCATGTCTCTATTAGGTCTATTTGGTTCTTTCTTTGCAATGCTCTTTTCACTATATTCATTCTTACTACATTTCTTTAGAGACGATGTGGTTCCAGGATGGACATCAACTACTTTCATTATTTCATTCTTCTCAACCATTCAGTTTGTGATTTTAGCTTTCATTACTGAATATCTTGGAAGAATCCTTTTAGAACAGTCTAACGCCACTGGTTATTCAATCGTTTATGAAAAGAACTCGTCTGTAATGGTAAATCTAGACAGAATTAACGTTCTTGAAAACAGTGAAAACACCAAAACCAATTTAGTTCAAACAGGTAGAGATAGATAACAAAAAGATAGCTCTACTTATTTTCATTAATTTAATAACTGATTCGGATTTTATATATGACTACAGCTTTAATTGGCTCTACAGGTTTTGTTGGAACAACCTTAAGAGCACAAACTTCATTCGATGAATATTATCATTCAACTGATATTAACAATATTGATGAAAAGAGCTTTGATTTAGTAGTTTGCGCTGCAGCTCCTGCTAAAAAATGGTATGCAAATTTACATCCTGATGAAGATCGTAATGTAATTGATGGACTTATTGCTCACCTAAAAACTATAAAAGCAAAGCAATTCATTCTCATTAGCACTGTAGATGTTTTTAAGTCACCAGTAAACGTCGATGAAAATACTTCTATCGTGTTAAATGAACTTCAACCATATGGTTTCAACCGTAGGCGTTTAGAGTTGTTTGTTAAAGAGCACTTTGAATCTTCTTTAATTGTAAGACTACCTGGCCTAGTAGGTGCAGGCTTAAAGAAGAATATCATTTATGATTTTAAACATAACAATGAAATAGAAAAGATTGAATCAGACAATGTTTTCCAATTCTATCCAATGAAGAACTTATGGTCAGACATTCAAACTTCATTAAAGTCAAATCTGAAATTAGTTCATCTTACCTCAGCGCCAGTGAGTGTAAAAGAGGTTGCAAAGTATGCTTTTAATTTTGAATTTGATAATCACTTAGACAAGCCATTAGTTAGTTATGATTTAAAAACCATTCATTCAAACAAATGGCAAGACTCAACTGATTGCTATCAGAATTCAAAACAAGCATCTCTTGAAGCTATTAAAGAATATGCTTTATTAGAGGATTAAATGATGAAATTATCAATCTCTAATATTGCATGGAATGTAGCTGATGATGACAAGGTAGCAGAACTGCTTGTATCACTTAATGTTAGCTACATTGATACAGCACCAGGAAAGTACTTTTCCGATATCAAAAATGTCAAAGATGAAGAGATCGTAAAAGTAAGACAGTGGTGGCAAGACAGAAATATCCAATTTGCAGGCATGCAATCTTTGTTATTTGGAACAACAGGGCTAAATCTATTTGATATCCAAACACAGCAACCTATGCTTCATCATTTGGAAAAAGTGTGCCATATCGGCTCTTTACTTGGTGCTACAAGACTTGTGTTTGGCTCCCCTAAAAATAGAGACAGAAGCAAGTTAGATGATAATTCAACCAATGATATAGCTTTAGATTTCTTTAACAAATTAGGCAACATTGCTAAATCTGAAGGTGTAATCATTTGTCTTGAAGCAAATCCTGTCTGCTACGGAACAAACTTCTTAACTACAACAAAAGAAGCTGCTGAATTTGTAAAAGAACTTAATCACAAAAATATCAGGCTTCAGCTTGATATGGGTACTGTGTATACCAATCACGAAGATTTTTCAGATATAGAAAAATACGCTGAACTTATCGGTCATATCCACTTAAGTGAACCTAATTTAGCCAAATTAAATTCAGAACAATCAAGTAATGATCAATTCCATATTAAATTTGGAGAAGAACTTAAGAAGATTTTCTCTAACTCTTTATTAAAGACTGATATAGCTACCATCGAAATGTTAATTAAAGATGCAAGTTCAACAGATGACTTTTTACAGTCAATAAGTTCTGCTGTAGAAGCTTCAAGGAAAATTTACGGAGTAGAAAATTAAATGATCAACTCAAATTTAGATAAACTAAAACTATATAAAAATTTCTACATCCCAAAATACAAAGTTCTTTTTTCATCAGAAAAGAGTAATAACAGCTGTCTTGTAATTCCTGTTATCAATGAAGGTAATAGAATTCACGAGTTGCTAGAGAAGATCGCTTCATTAGAACTTAATAAATTAGTAGATGTAATTATCGTTGATGGCGGTAGTACTGATGGCTCTTTAGAAGAGAATTACTTGAAATCTCAAAATGTAAATTCTCTCCTGTTAAAAACTGAAAAAGGCAAGTTAAGCACTCAACTTCTTTGTGCATATGCATACGCCTTAGAAAACAATTACAAGAACATTCTTACCATAGATGGCAATAATAAAGATGATCCTAAATCAATCTCTTTAATCGTTGATAAATTAAATGAAGGATATGACTTTGTTCAAGCATCACGTTTTATAGATGGTGGTGAAGCCGTTAATACCCCTAAGAGCAGAGATTTTGCAATTCGATATATTCATGCACCTGTATTAAGTTATTTTTCAGGTTTTCATTGGACAGATACAACACAAGGATTTAGAGGGTATTCGTCAAGACTGTTATCAAGTCCAGAGGTCGCGATCTTTAGAAAAGAGTTTTCATGCTATGAATTATTGGCATACCTTTCTTATATAGCTCCAAAGCTCAATTTTAAATGTATCGAAATTCCTAGTAAAAGAGTTTATCCAAAAGGCGCTGTACCAACAAAAATCAGTTCTTTTAAGGGAAATCTTGAGCTATTGAAAGTCTTATTTAAGGCTTCTTTTGGTAAATACAACTTAGATAAGAAGGAGATAATCAAATGATCACTTTTATCTTAGTTGTTCTTGGTATTTGCTCAAATGCAAGTGCCAGTGTACTCATTAAGTATGCAATGATGCCAGAAAGGCATCTGTCAATAAAAGAGCCTCTGTCAGTTATAACTAATCTACCACTCATAGTTGGCGTTGTTTTGTATGGAATTGCATTTGTACTTTATGCAGTAACATTGCAGAGACTTCCTTTAAATGTAGCTCATCCAATTCTAACCTGTGGTGCTATTGCGTTAGTAGCAGTGCTATCAGTAGTTTTATTTCACGAAAGTTTTTCTTTAGTAAAGATTACAGGTGTGGTGTGTGTCGGTGTTGGGGTATATTTAATTTCTTCTAGTTCATAGAACGTTGTTAGACTTCTGATGATTGCTGAATTAATTTTGTATATCTTGTTATCGGTAATATATATAGATGTCAAAAGAACATTGAATAAATAAAGTTGGTTACCATCCAAAGCATGTATATGAGTAATTTATTCAAGAGAGAAAAAAAAGGATACAATATGTTAACAATAATAAAAAAAATAACTGATTATAGAAATATTTTTAT